>ERZ825137.16-NODE-16-length-267432-cov-185.009608_pt1 | contig 267432 bp, 194 predicted proteins | sample MGYA00519873_ERZ825137 | MGnify/ENA primary metagenome ERZ825137 (study PRJEB31778, sample SAMEA3449190) | human gut metagenome | biome: human gut; feature: human-associated habitat; material: faeces | place: United Kingdom | collected 2010/2012 ...
CCGCCGTCCAACGCGCGCAGTTTCGTGCCGTCAGCAAGATATTCATACTCAGCCAGCGTCGTCCCGCCGGATGAGATGCGCCTTGTCAGGTTCTGCTCATTGTACACGATGTCGAGCCCGGAGAGGCCTTCATGGGTCATGTTGCCGTTCGCGTCGTGAGTGTACTGGCCTCCGCCACCGGACGCGCCAGTGTTGGAGATGCCACTCAACAGGTTGCCATTATACGAATATGCCAATATCTCCTCCGGGGTTGCAGCGTTCCCCCCGTATCTGGTCAAGGTCAAGGCATTACTGTTCCTGTCATAAGTGATGGACCTTTCACTGAATGAGTTAGTTTGCGCGCCACCGACAAATCTCCGCGCGTCCGTCAGACGGCCAACGCCATCGTATGACAACGACCAGGCGTTTGTCTCAGTTCCCGCACCGTGATTCCATTCCCACTCGGAAATGCCCCCATTATACTTCGGGACGGATCCAAGTGTAGGCTCCTGATACCGGAGAGTCATGCTGAACACACTGGAACTCAATCCGGTCAACTGGTCACGAATATTATAGGACAGGGTCTCAGTCAATGTTGACGGATTAGCCTCTGTGCCATATATCCGCCCTGTCATCCGTCCTGTCTCATCATACCCATAGGACACGGACTGCGACCTGCCGTTCAGCGATGTCGTCTCCGGGACCAGTCTCTCCTGTCCGTCATAAGACCTCACTGTGACCAGCGAATCAATGCGGCCATCTGGAAGCGCGACCGTTTCCCTTGTCCTAGACGGCTTGCCCGTGAAAGTAAGGAACTGATGAATATGTCCGTCTCCGCCAAGCGCCTCCTTGCGGTGGCTCTGGATCAGGCGGCCTTGGTAGTCGTAATAGAATGACGATACCGTCTTGGACATCGGGTCGACCAGAGAATAGACGGCGGTGCCTGTCAGAAGCCCTTTGCACCTGTCAGATCCGACGACAGGTGTCCCGTAGTTGGACAGCGTGTCACACTCCAGGACGCGCCTTGCGTCAGACGGGACGAGGTCGTCCATGAACGAGTGGTCGTCATAATAGCTGACGGACAGGGGTTTGCAGTCGGACGGAACTGGGGTGTTGACCGAATATCCGCCGAGCGGGGAGGCTCCGTCATACGTGGCCACAACCGGCACGGCAGGAGACGGGGCCAGAGCCGAAGGCCAGACACCGCTTACCGCGTCACGGCCCAGGGCGTCACGGAACGAGAACATCCACTTTCCTCTCTTCCTCATCTCTCCGTCTTGAGAAAATATAGGCACATCGCCCTTGTCGTACCTGTAAAGGATGGGAGCACAGCCAGGCAGCCTCTTGCTGACGCACCGGCCTTTGCCGTCATACTTGTAGACATAGGCCTGCGCAGACAACGGAGACGAGGAATCACCGAATGTCCCTGATGAAGACATCACGGTTGAAGCCTCCGGTGTTAGTACATACCTGAGCAATCCAAGGTCATCATACACGTAATAGGTGTCCTGGTACCGTTCTCCATCAACCGTCCTATCCAGAGTCTTACGTCCGAGCCTGTCAGTGAACGTCAACGTGACGTTTCCGTCCTCATCGGTCTTTTTCTCAACCCTGAGGTTTCCGGAAGGCAGGGTCCCGACGCAGGTCAAGGATGTGTCGGATTCCACAAGATACCCCGAACACGAGAGAAGTCCCGAGCCATCGTTCACCAGATACGAGGTCCTCACCGACTTCCCTCTCGTGTGCCATGGGGAGCCGGGGCCGTACTCCTCGGTCACGCGGTCAAGGGGCGAGGCCTCGTATAGCGTCTTGGAAAATGCGTACGGATCCCAGCCGTAGATGGCGTTGGCCGACTTGGCCGCCGACGGGTCTGCATAGGCTCCTGTCGATGTCGTCATCGGAACCGGACAGAACTTTCTGTACGGCCTGCCGAAATCATCATATTCGCTCAAAAGGACTATGTCCTTGCCGGCAGGGGAAGCCGCTGTCATCACCGTCTCAACCGGCCGGCCAAGGAGATCGTGATAGGTGTTGGTCTCCTTGAAGGATGCCGCATCGGCGCTTAGGTAGTCTCTTGCCCGGATGCGGTTGCCGCCGGCTGATGGCCCGTAGCTATAGGAATAGGATGAGAGAAGCTCTTTCTCGTGCGTTGTTCCGTTCCTCACAAATGTCCGACAGAGTCTGCCGAGGCCGTCATATTCATAATCAAATATACTACCTGACTGACTCTTAAGATACGACAAGCCAACCAAAGGTTTGTATTCATAAGTGTTGACAAACATATCCGGCACGTCCCTGCATTTCAACCTGAATGAGACCAGCTTCTTTCGGATCTGCGTAAAGTCGCCGCCATTGAGGCCGGACGTGTCAACCTTATCCTTGACACAGTCCCAGTCACTGCCCTCCACCATGGCCACAGGGTAATACCCATTGTATCCCCACAGATAGACCGTCTTCCTGCCGTCAGTGTCCTCTGTCTCAAGAGGATTCCCCCTGCGGTCATATTCATTGAACAGGATCCTCCGCTCGGAGGTGCCAGTGCCGCGGATCGTAAGGGACCTGGCCGAGGGGGCGAAGAACGTCCCCGATGCGCAAGGATAGGATCCATAGCTTGTGGAAAGGGTTGTAAGCAGGTTCGCGCCATCGGCCGAGTTCTTATAGACATTCGTCTCGACCGGAATCCCGGTCATTCCAGCGGACACCATAGCCGGAAAGGCGCCGCCGGCCTTGTCCTGCGGGTAGGAGTAGGCGGTCACCTTCCTGTCGAGGCCGGGAAGCCCTACATCCTCAGTCTTCGTGACCACGTTGCCATAGGTGTCGTAGGTGTACGACGTGGTCTTGGTCAGCGTGCCGTTGGTCTCAACGGCCCTCTCAGTCGCGGACGACAGAAGCCGCCGCCCCTGGCTTAGGGTGGTGGTCAGACACAGTATCTTTTTGTTCTCCTCGGGAACCGAGGACTCGTCGACTCCGTAGACCCTGCCGGACTTGTAGACCTGGCGGCGCTTGACGGCGGTCGCGTCCGTGCCGTAGTCGAGCTCGGTCGAGTGGCTCCAGTCTGTCCCGCTGACCTTGCGCAGGGCACCGCCATCAATGGCATAGGAGGTCTCCGAGGTCTTCGCGCCAGATGTCCATTCCTTGCGGTTGTCGTGGACAAGGCTGGTGCCATGGGTCTTCATCGGATGCGACGAGGCGATGTCAAACGAGTGCGTGACGGTGCCTGACATATCCGATCCGGCAGAGTCACTGGACCTGCTCTCGAACACATACGGGTAGCTCACGCTTGATCCGTCACTCGACAGGAGTCCGACCAAGGTGTTGTCCGTCCACACGCGCTCCTTGTAGGTCGCGAGGACGGAAGGCAGGCTCCCGCCATATTCGGTGCAGACCGTCTCCCTATAGTAGATCTCGTTGGTGTCCGCCGGGTATGAGGACGGCGCCGGGATGACTGTGCGGACTCCTCCTCCATTAACGGTGGACGGATAGGTGCTGTAGCGGAAGTTGCGGTACATAACCCTCCCGTCACCGGCTATGTCGCGGATCTGCCTTATCCGCAGGCCGCCAGCCATGCGCGGAGTCCCGTCGTCATCGATGTAGCGGTGCGCCTCGTAGCTGAACTCGGTCCGCCCTCCGGTCGGATAGGTCACCGATGTCAGGATCCCGGCCTGCATCGCCTCCTCGTCAGGGCTGCGGTCTCCGCCGGGGATGGTGAGTGTCACCGTCTGGCTGGCGGAGGGGAAGTTGTTCACCGTCACGTCCGTCCTCACCGTGGGCACCAATGTGGTGTTGTCCTTGGCGTTATAGTACCCCCATCGGTCTACGGAGCGGGTGTCCCTCGGCGGGGGAGCGCCGTTGTAGGTGAAGGAATATGTCTCCGCCTCCCCGCCGTCGGGGGACTCGATCCTAACCGACTCAAGCCTGAGGGAGAAGAAGTCCCTCATGTAGGTCTGATTGAATATGATCCTTCTGACCAGACCTCCGGACAAATCATAGATCTCGATGGATTCCATCCCCTTGTCCATCTCGGAGTTCATGTTGAACAACACGTGGCCGGCACTGAAGTTGATCCTCCTGACGTACGAGTTGTACTGCGTCATGTCCTGCCTGGCCGGCATCGGGAAGGTGTAGCCCGTTGGGTACATGACCGTTCCAAGGTTCGCCTCGACAAGGCCGCCTTCGGCGCTGTCGTACCGGTAGATCTTGCTGTCGAAGCTCTGGTGCGTGGACACGTTGACAAGCGGGATGGTGCAGGCGGAATGTCCGGTGTAATTGTCAAGGATTGTCAGGGCGTCCGCGAACCTGGAGCAGAACACCTCCGTCACGTTTGAGCCGTACTCGAAGGTCACGGCCCTGCCGGTCGTGGCCGAGCGGATCTCGCGTATCTTCCACGATGTCCTCACGTCAAGAGCGGAGCCGCCGAACATGTGCGTGACATAGTCGCCGAAGGAACGTTCCGGGCCTCCGAAACTGTAGGCGGTCCCTTGTCCGTCGATGATCCTGAATCCGGTCATGGCACTGCCGCCCGTCGGTGTCACCTTAACGTTGTCGCGTGGAATGGTCACGGGAGTGACCGACCCGTCGGTTCCGCGCCGGAGGTACATCCTGCCGCCCCCGCCCGGAAGAGCGTAGCTGAACTCGTCCAGATCAACGTCAACCGCCTGTGTGTAGATGGCGTTCAGCTGCTCGTAGGTCGGTGAGCCGGAAAGAGCGATCGACGCGTTGTAGTTGATCTCGTCCGCCACCCCGTTGATCGTCCGCGACAGCGACGGACCCGTCGTGAGGCTCCAGCCGTCACCCAGCCAATGGCTCGAACGCATGTTCGGCTTGAGTCCCGACGCATGGTAGCTCAGCGTTATCGGGATCCGGATGTCGCCGTCCACTATCTCGTAGAGCGGGATGCTCGTCTGCACGAGGCCGTTGCTCAGATTCACCGGGTAGCTGATGTATGTGGCCAGCTTAGAAGCCTCGGGGGAAGGGGGGATCACGTTTGGACGCTCAAGCTCCGGCAGCTGCGCATGGAGCGGCAGGCTGACGAGTGCCAGCAGCACGGCGATGATGGGAATGGCTTTTTTCATGACTTCGGTTTTTGGGGTTATATATGCATGGTTAATTTACCGCTCGCAAGATACGAATTGTTTTGAAACAATACGTTTAAATGGGATAATCTTTTCAGGTTTTTTGTCTTGCATCGATGACACAGAAAGCCACTTGCAGTAGAGCCGGATGGTCAAGGGACTTCGGACGGCGTAGCCGCCCGTGGCTTCGTGAACGGGAGGGGCCCGCGCCGAAGGCGTGTGAGGGATAGCACCGACAGGTGCGTACCGGGCCGAAGTCCCTTGACCATCCGGCTCCAAAAGCGCTTGTCTGCTACAACGTCCCCCCCCCAAAAAAAAAAGACCCCAAATCGCTAACACAGCGGCCTGGTTCAGGTGGTCTTGCGGTAGCTCAGGACAGCCCAGGTGGTCGTGAACGCGCCCAGACAGGCAAGGCTCAGCAAGTCCGGCCACGTGTCCGCCAGCGTGCAGCCCTTCAGGACGATCGAGCGCATCGCATCGGCGAAGTAGCGCAGCGGATTGGCATAGGTGATCGCCCGCGCCCATCCCGGCATCGACTGGATGGGTGTGAATATTCCGCTCATCAGCATGAACACCATACTGAAGAACCAGATGACGAACATGGCCTGGCGGGCATTGTCGCTGTAGTTGGAGATCAGCAGACCGAAAGAAGCCATGACCACGATGTGGGCGAATGTGAAGATCACGATGTCCAGCAGGCTTCCCCGGCAGCCATAGCCGAACACGGCATACGACAGGCCAAGACAGGAGAAGACCATGAAGAACGCCACGGCCACATAAGGAATCATCTTGCAGAGGATGAAGGCGGTCTTGCTCACCGGGGTCACGTTGATCTGCTCGATGGTGCCGCGTTCCTTCTCCGAGACGATGTTCAAGGCAGGAAGGAAGCCGCACATCATCGTGATGGCGATCACGATAAGCGCCGGGATCATGAAAGTCTTGTAGTCAAGGGACGGGTTGTAGAGATAGTTTTCCCGGGTGTCGAAACGGGTTCCGGCTGCACCGCCCTGGGATTTCGTCCCCGAAACCGAGGCTACATATTCAGTGACAAAGGCGTTGATGTACTGGGAGCCGATGCTTCCTCTGGTGCCGTTGACGGTGTTGACCTTGATCCCGACGGGAAGCGGGTCGTTGGTGTCTCTGTCCGACTCAAGGTAGCGGGCGAATCCGGAGGAGATGGTCAGGATGGCGTCAGCGCCGCCGCGGTCCATGACAGTCTGCGCGTCTGACGGAGACTCGGTTACCTCCCGGATCTTGAAATAGCCGGACGAGGCGCATTTCTCCGTAAGCAAGGCAGACTGGTCAGACTGGTCGCTGTCCACGATCACCAGACTAAAATTCCGCACCTCCATGTTCGCCGCGAAAGGAAAGACCAGAATGATCAAAAACGGGAAACAGAAAACCATTCTCGGCATTCCAGGATCCCTTAGGAATTGCTTGAACTCCTTCTTCAACAGATACTTCCAAACTTTCATCTCACAACCTTGTCTTGAAATTCTTGATACTTACAACCAACAGAAAGACCATCATGCCGGTCAGGACGGCGAACTCCTTGGCGACCGCCTCAAGGCCGGCTCCCTGGATCATTATCTTCTTCACCATGATGATGAACCACTTGGCAGGGATGATGTCGGAGAGCATCTGAAGAGCGACCGGCATGCTCTCGCACGGGAATATGATGCCGGACAGCATCATGGTCGGCATTGTCAGTCCCATACCGCACAGCAGCATCGCCGTCTGCTGTGTCTTGGAGAGGACTGACACAAGCAGTCCGAGTCCCAGTGACGAACCGACGAAAACAAGCGACACCAGGGACAGTAGTGTCAGGCTGCCATGGATCGGCACCCCCATGACAAAGTGGGCCAGAAGCAGGACGCTGACGAAATTGACGACCGACAGGGCAAGGTACGGAATCATCTTGGAAAGGATGATCCAGAACGGCTTGACCGGAGACACAAGGAGCAGCTCAAGCGTGCCGGTCTCCTTCTCCTTCACGATGGACACCGCCGTCATCATCGAGCAGATCAGCATCAGGATCAAGCCCATGACTCCCGGCACGAAATTGTAGGACGAGTTCATGGCCGGATTGTACATCAGCTGGACATTCGGCCTCATCGAAGCCTTAGGCTTCCCGGCAAGGCTCTCAGACAATGTCAGTTCCTCGCTTTGAAGCACTCCCTTGATGTAGCTGGTGACCACCTGGGCGGTGTTCGGATCAGAGCCGTCGCTCACAATGCGGACGCAGGCCTTACCTTCCGAGCCGGCCTTGCCGTCAAAGTCCGTACCGAAGCAGAGCGCCGCGGCAGCCTTGCCTTTGCGGATCCTGTCCCGGGCCGGAGCGAAAGATCCGTGGATCTCGCCGACGGCGAGGTACTTGTTGCCCTCGATCCTGCTTATGACACTGCGTGCCAAAGGGTCACAGGCATCCCCGACCACATCGACGACGGCGTTGCTGACATCCGTGCTTATCGCGAAGCCGAACAGGATGATCTGCACCACCGGCATCACCAGAACGATCAGGGTGGTCCGGAGATCCCTGAATATGTGTCTGAACTCTTTCTGTATGAACGCTATTATCTCTCTCATGCCTCTCTCATGCCTCTCTCATGCCTCTCTCTCGGCCTTTCCGGCGATTTTTGTGAACACCTCATCCATGTCCTTGGCCCCGTAACGCTCCTTCAGGGCTGCCGGGGAATCCAGCGCCTCGATGCGCCCGTCCACCATCACGGAGACTCTGTCACAGTATTCAGCCTCATCCATGTAGTGCGTCGTGACAAAGACGGTGACACCATTGGAGGCTGCCTTGTAGATCATTTCCCAGAAGTTCCTTCTCGTCACGGGATCCACACCGCCCGTCGGCTCGTCAAGAAACACTATCTCGGGATCATGCACCATCGCTATGCTGAAAGCGAGCTTCTGCTTCCATCCGAGCGGCATGTCCCTAACAAAGGAGTTACGGACATTCTCCATCGACAGAGCCTTCAGCATCTGGTCTGTCTTCTGGGCGATCCGCTTGCCGTCAAGCCCGTAGATGCCAGCGAAAAGCTCGATGTTCTCCCACACCTTCAGGTCGGGATAGAGGGAGAACTTCTGGCTCATGTAGCCGATGTGCCGCTTGATCTTCTCCTGCTCGTTGACGATGCTGTACCCCGCGACATCGCCCTGTCCGGATGTCGGACGGCTCAATCCGCAGAGAATGCGCATCGCCGTGGTCTTGCCGGCCCCGTTCGCACCCAGAAAACCGAATATCTCCCCCTTGCACACTTCAAAGGAGATGTCATCCACCGCGGTGAAATCCCCGAACTTTTTGACCAGATGGGAGATACGCACAGTCTTTATGTCCTTGTCCATAACGTCAGGCAATTTAGGAATATTCAAAATAAACTTTCTGTCAAACTCATTATTCCGCACCGGAGAAGCCTTCCGCGGCGGAAGAGGAAAGCCGGATGAAGCAGTCCTCGATCCCCGGAGTCATCCTCCGCACGTCGCAACCTTCGATTCCGGCACACCGAAGAGCCTCGGCGAGTCCGGTCTCATCCGGCCCGTCGTCGGTGACAGACACGTGGCACGCGCTGCCGAACGAGCTGCAATCCAGCACTCCCCTCACACCGCGCAGCGCGCCGAGCGTCTGGAACATGTTGCCGCCGCTCACTGAATATATCCGGTTCGGGAATCGGGAAATGATCTCCGCCGGACTGCCGAGTCCGATGACACTGCCGTCAAGAATCATGGCGATGCGGTCACAAAGACTGGCCTCGTCCATGTAAGGAGTCGAGACCACTATCGTCACGCCCCTGTCCCTGATCTTTTTGAGTATAGCCCAGAACTCCTTGCGGCTCACGGCGTCGACACCGGTGGTCGGCTCGTCAAGGGACAGCACCTCGGGATCGTGGACAAGGGCGCAGCAAAGCGCCAGCTTCTGCTTCATTCCTCCGGAAAGAGCGCTCGCCTTGCGGTCCTTGAACATCTCGATCTGTGAATATATTCCCTTGATGGTCTCGTAGTTCTCCTCGATGGTCGTGCCGAACATCGTGGCGTGGAACTTCAGGTTCTCCTCGACGGTAAGATCCTGATACAAGGCAAAATGCCCTGGCATATAGCCGATCCTTCCCCTTATCTCGCGATAGTCACGCACCACGTCCAGCCCGATCACCGTCGCGGAACCGGAGTCAGGGAGGGTCAGGGTGGTCAGGATCCTGAACAGGGTGGTCTTCCCCGCTCCGTCAGGGCCGATGAGGCCGAACAGCTCACCTTTCCGGATGTTGAAGCTTATGTCCCTCAAGGCTTTGACCGACTTGTAGGACTTGCTTACATCTTTAATCTCTATCGCAGTGTCTCTGTCCATGGCTACCTCCTCACATAGGCGTACATTCCAAGACGAAGGGTCCCGTTATTCGGCACGGCCACCTTGACGGCATAGACCAGATCCGCCCGCTCGTCACGGGTCTGGATGTTCTTAGGGGTGAACTCCGACTGTTCGGAGATCCAGATCACACGTCCCTGGATGCGCTTCGGTGAAGCGGTCCCGTCATCCGGAATCACAGTCACAGTGTCGTTCAGCTTCAAGCCGGACAACTGCGCCGAGGAGAAATACGCCCTGACGTACATCTGGTCCAGGTCGGCGACCTTGAAGAGTGGCTTGCCGAGGGTGACGAACTCACCGGTCTCGGCGTAGCGTGTCAGCACAGTCCCGGAGACCGGAGCGACAATGCGGCATTTCGCGAGCTGATCCTCAAGCCTGGCGAGCTGGATCTCATAGCCCTGGACCTCGGATCTCACGGAAGCGTTGCCACGCTCCCAGCTCTGGGTCTGTGCGGCTATCTGCGCCTTGAGGACGGCGATCTTGTCCGTGAGGTCATCCACCTGCTTGCGGGTGGTGGCGTTGCCTTCCAACAGTTTGGAGTACCTTTCGTACTCACTCTGAAGGTTTTCCAGCTGGCTGAGGTTCGGCTGGCCTTGCTTCTTGATGTCCACCAGCCTGGACGACGATCCGGCGATGCGCTCGCGCAGCTCCATTATCTGAAGGTAGGTCTGGACAGAGTCCAAGGCTCCGAGGAGCTGTCCCGCCGTCACCTCCTCGCCTTCCTCCACAGCCATGGACAGGACACGTCCGGCATTCTCGGCGGACACGGTCACCTGAGTGGCGTCAACCTGACCGCATGCGTCATATTCAATGTTCTTTCCACATCCGGCGGCGACCAGGGCCAACGCCGCGAAAACAAGTCCGCTTTTCATATTCATAATCATTGTCATGTTCTTTGTCATTGTACTCCAAGTGTTTGCCTCAGGTCAAGCAAGTCCATGATGTAGGTCACCTTGTGGACATTGTAGCTAAGGCGCGCCTTGAACTCCTCGTCCAGCAGGGAAAGATAGTCGTTGACTGCGATCACACCCTCCTTGTACTGCCTCTCGCCCGTCTCCCTGATGCTGCCGCGGAGGGAGATTATCTCCTCGTCGCGCCTGAGGACATCCTTGTCCTTCTCCACCTGGCTCCGTTTCTGGACAGCCTCCATCGAGGTGTTAAGCATGAAGGACTCGCGTGTCAGCTCAAGCCTGCGAAGATCCGAGTCCGACTTGCGCCGGTCGTTCCTGAGTGTGTAGAGCGCTCCGAAATCCCACTGGAGCCTTACACCGGCCACGAAGTACGGATCGAAACTGCCGGAGAGCATGTTCAGTCCCGGACGGCCGTAGCCCACCTGCAGATTGAGGTTCAGACGCGGCCACAAAGAAGTATTGAGCTGATCCTTCTGCGCCTGCAGCTGCACCGCCTGGGCATCATAGAGGGCAAGCTCCGGACGCTTGATCTCCATCGCCAGGTTGCTTTCCGGCTCCGGCTCGACAAGGGTCAGGCCCGTCATGTCCTGCCCGGTAAGCAGACCCAGCATCCGCAGATAGGCCTTCCGGTCCGTCTCCAGGGCGGCCTGCTGCTGCTCGCAGGTAAGGATGTTCACCCGGATCTGGTCGAGATCCGATGGCCCGGCCATGCCGCCGTCCACCAATGTCTGTACCTCTTTCTGATTGCGGGAGAGGTTGGACACCAGCACGTTGTTCAGCTCTATCTGCTTGTCCAGCAAGATGATGCCAAGGTAGATCGACTGCACCTTCGAACGGATGGAGTACATGTTGACCTCCAATTGCCTACGCTTTACCTCGGCTCCCGCCTTGATCTGACGGCCTTTGGCCGCGGTCGCTCCTCCGTCCCAGATCTGCTGGGTGAGGTCGGCGGTCACTCCGTACTGGTCATGCGGAATGTCAAACTCGAAGCCCGGCATGTCAAAAGGCATCTCGACCACATCGGACTGCCAGGTCGCCTTGGCGGAAATGTTCAGCCGCGGCACCCAGGCAAGCGAGGCGTTCTTAAGATCATAACCCTGACAGGCGTCGATCAGCCCCTTCTCCTTGATCTGAGGATAGTTCTCGTAGGCCATCCTGACACATTGGTCAAGAGTGGTCTGTGAATACGCCTGTACGCAGACCAGCAACGCCAGAGCGAGTGTTTTCCATTTTAACTTCTTCATATTCATAGGATTGTCACATTATCACTTGAACAGGCGGCAGACAATCAGTTCCACAGCTTCCTTTTTGCGCGCCTCCAGGTACTCCGCCCTGAGAGTGCCTTCCACTCCCAGCACATTGCTGACGAGCGGATCAAAGAAGAACGGAGCCGCACACACACTCACGATGTCGCCGATCAGTTCCTCGAACGTGATGTTCCGGATCCTCCCGTTCACGACTTCCGACTCCGTTCTTTTCCTGTGGGTGTCCAAGGCGGAGGACATGTAGTTTCCGATCTTTGACACATAGCTTTCCATCAGGTCAGGGCGCTCCTTCGCGACCTCAAGCAGCAGCGACAGTTGCCCGCTGTGGGCACTGAAGAAGTCGAAGCAGATCTCCGTCGTCTTCCTGATAAGGTCGGGCTGGAATATGTCCGTCACCATTATCGACTTGAGACTCTGCAGGATCTCCTCCAAATAGGCATCAAACACCTTTAGGAATATCTGATCCTTCGTCCTGAAATAGTAGTGCAGCATGGCATGGGTGACACCGGCCTGTGCCGCTATCAGCGTCGTGGTGGCGCCTTTGAATCCTTTCTCGGCGAACAGCATCTCCGCCGCCTTCAGGATGTCCTGTTCCTTGTTTTCTTTTTTCGACATTGCCTTTGGATTAACAATATTGTTTAACACGACTGTTAACACAGCAAAGATAGTGTTGTTTCTCAAACAATCAAAGATATTCCTGAAATATTTTCAAAAACGTTGCAATTCTCAAAAAATGGCTATCTTTACCTTATGAATAAGAGAAATCACATCATCACCATCGCCGCCGTCCTGGCGGCTGTTTCTATGAATATGACCGCTCAGCCGGCCCAAAGAACCCTCTGGAACGACGGATGGACGTTCACCAAGGACGGGGAAAGCCGTGTCCTTGACCTGCCTCATGACTGGGGTGTGGACGGGCCGTTCGTGCAGGAGTACCCCGGGGAGACCGGAAAACTGGCCTGGTGGGGCAAGGCGGAATATTCAAAGATTCTTTCCGTGACGGCGAAAGACCTGAGGTCGGGAAAGCGGTTTCTCCTCGATTTCGGCGGAGCGATGTCCTATGCCAAGGTCTTCTGTAACGGGAAGGCCGTCACCGAATGGCCGTACGGGTACGCCTCGTTCCGCGCGGATCTGACTCCGTTCGTCAAGGAGGGGGACAATCTGGTCAAGGTTACGCTGGACAATCCCGGGGAGTCCAGCAGATGGTATCCCGGAGGAGGAATCTACCGGAACGTGTACCTGACGAAGGCCGGCCCCGCCGGCGTGGCGCAGTGGGGGACGTTCGTCTCGACGAAAGGAAATGATGTCAGCATCGGGATCACGCTCCGCAACGCCGGGAAGGCCGTGGGAGGAACAGTGCGCACGGAGATCGTCAGGGTCATCAATCCGGGTTCTTCGGCCACCGGGCCGGTCGAGGTGATCGTGGACGGCAAAGCAAGGAAAGCCATAGTGACCAAACTGGACGCTGTCACGGACGGCGGCGAGGTCATCCAAGAGTTCACACTGAAAGACGCGCGGTTCTGGAGTCCAGAGGCACCTGAACTCTACCAAGCCGTCACCACCGTCACCACAAGAGGCGGAGGGAAGGACGTTTACCTGACCACATTCGGACTCAGAGACCTGGAGTACAAGGCCGACGGGCTGTACGTCAACGGGCAGAGGACATTCATCAAGGGAGTCTGCCTGCACCACGACGCCGGGGCGCTCGGAGCCGCCTGGAACGAGACGGCGTGGGTGAGAAGGCTGAATATGCTCAGACAAATGGGCTGCAACGCCATCCGCACATCCCACAATCCTCCGGCGCCGGAACTCCTCGACCTCTGCGACCGGATGGGATTCCTCGTGATGGACGAGCTGACAGACACTTGGACAATCCCGAAGAAAGAGAACGGATACGCCAGACTGTTCGATGAGTGGGCGGACAAAGACCTGAAGGCCATGATCCACAGAGACCGCAACCATCCGTCAGTCATCATCTGGAGCATCGGCAACGAGACTGGCGAGCAAGGCTATCCGGAGAAATACGGCATCGCCTACCACCTCACGGAAGTGTGTCATAATGAGGATTCCACAAGACTTACAAGTTTCGGCAGCGACAATCCGTGGGCCAGCGGACAGGATTTCCGCAACACGATGGACATCTACGGATTCAATTACAAGCCGCACCTCTACGGCAAGTTCCACGCCGCCAATCCGGGCAAACCGTTCCTCGGAAGCGAGACCGCATCGACCGTCAGCTCAAGAGGTGTGTACATATTCCCGCCAAGCGACAAGGAAGATGGCGCCTTGGACAATTTCCAGGTGTGTTCGTTCGACATGTTCACCGTTCCGTGGGGGCAGCTGCCTGACCAGGAGTGGGCGGAAGAGGACAGGAACCCTTCCTGCCTCGGAGAGTTCGTCTGGACCGGATTCGACTATCTCGGCGAGCCGACACCTTTCAACGCCGACCTCACAATCCTGACAAACTTCCACGACGAGGAGGCCAAGGCCAGGGCAGAGAAGGAGCTGAAGGAGAAAGGAGCGATCGCTACTCCTTCCAGAAGCTCGTACTTCGGAATCATCGACCTCGCCGGCTTCCCGAAGGACAGGTACTGGCTCTACAAGTCCCGCTGGTCGTCAGAACCCGTCCTGCACCTGATGCCGCACTGGAACTGGCCGGGACGCGAGGGGAAGATCACCCCGGTGCAGGCCTACACGAACTGCGCCGAGGCGGAACTCTTCGTCAACGGGAAGTCCTACGGCAGAAAGGCCAAGGGAGCCAACGAGTATCGCTTCCTCTGGGACAACGTGGTCTATGAGCCTGGCACCGTGAAGGTTGTCGGCAAAACCGCGGACGGGAAGACCATCGAGAGCGCCGTCGCCACAAGCGGAAGCCCGGCGAAGATCCTGATGGCTCGTGAATATGGCAGCGGACCTTCAACGGAGTTCGGCGGCGACTGCGCTCCGGCACGTTCACGGACATATTCATCGGAAGACATTGTCTTCGTGGACGTAAAGGTAGCGGACAGGGACGGGAATATGGTACCGACAGCGTCCGACAGGCTGAGGTTCAGCGTCTCCGGCCCGGGTGAGATCGTGGCCGTGGACGCCGGCGACGCGACCTGCCACACGCCGTTCCGCTCCGATGAGATCAAGGCTTTCGGCGGCCTGGCGAGCGTCATCGTAAGGCGCACGGGCCCCGGAACTGTCATCCTGAGAGCCGAGAGCGAGGGACTTGAGGCGGGAGAGACCGAATTGTGACTGAACAAACATATTCATTAATATTTATGAGGAAAAATTTCGTACTTGCCTGCGCGGCGCTGCTCCTTTGCGCGCCGGGTTTCGCGCAGACGCAGAAAGCCAACTACGCCCTCGCCGAGAGATTCTCGGCCAAGAGGGTAAATCAGATGGTGTTCTCCACGCAGATCACCCCTAACTGGTTCAGGGACAGCGACAAGTTCTGGTACAGTTGGAGGACTCCGCAGGGAACCCGCTACTACATTGTGGATCCTGCCAAGGGCACCAGGACCGAGGTGTTCGACATGGACAGGCTCGCGATGCAGGTGACCGAGTTCGTCCGCTACCCGTTCGAGGCCAAGCATCTTCCTATCAGGGATTTGAGGTTGAAGGATGACAAAGAGTTCACTTTCAGCATCATCTCCGGCCTCAAGAACGACAAGGACACGACCTGTTTCCGCTACGAGATCGCCACCGCCAGGCTTGACACCGTGGCCAAGGAGAAGGACAAGTACCCTCGCTGGGCCTCCGTCGCCCCTAACGGTGAGTTCGGAGTCTTCGCCAAGGGTTCCAACCTTTGGGTGATGGACTCCACAAGCCTTCGCAAGGCGGCCAAGGACGAGAAGGACAGCACCATCGTGGAGCATCGTCTGACCACGGACGGCATCCGCCAGTTCGGCTACGGCTACGGCAACTACTCCGGCGACACCGAGGCCGACTCCACCAAGAGGCACTATCCGGGCGAGCTTGTCTGGTCTCCGGACTCGAAACGTTTCGCCACGATGAAGTGGGACGTGAGGAAACTGGACGACCTTTGGGTGATCAATTCCGTCAGCGGCAAACGTCCGGAACTGGAGACCTACAAGTACCAGATGCCAGGGGAGCCGGGACCGAAGGGCTACCTTTACCTGTTCACGATGAACGGCTCGCGCGATGGAGCCTCCTTCAAGGAGATAAAGAGCCAGGCGTTCAAGGATCAGGAGGTGTCACTGCAAGGCGCGAGGAGAACAGCCAAGGACAACTACCTGGACTACTGGAAGAACGAGTGGCTTGGCGACAACACCGGGTTCTACATGGTGCGCCAGAGCCGTGATCTCAAGAGGCTTGATCTCTGCCGGGTGGACGTTGACTCCGACTCCACCAAGACCATCATCTCCGAAAGGGAAAGGACCTACGTGGAGTACCGCGCTCCGTTCCTGATCGGTGGCGGAAAGCAGATCCTCCACTGGTCCGAGCGCAACGGATGGGCGAACATCTACCTCTACAACAGCGACGGCACGCTGGTCAGGAATCTGACCGAAGGGGCGTTCCACGTAGAGGACATCCTCGGGGTGAACGAGAAGGAGGGCTACATCCTGCTGAGCGCATGCGGAGTCAACAAGGACGAGAATCCTTACCAGATGCACACGTTCAGGGTTCCGCTCACGGGCGGCGCTCTCCAGCAGCTGGACATGAACGACATGGACGTTCTCTCGACGGCGAGCGACGACGCCAAGTTCTTTGTGGCCAACTATTCGAGAGTGGACTGGACACCTGCCGTGGCCCTGTTCTCGGCGACGGGCAAGCGGATCGCCGATCTGGAGACCGCCGACCTCAGCCTGCTGTTCGAGGCCGGCTACAAGTTCCCGGAAAGATTCAAGGTGAAGGCCGCCGACGGTGTCACCGACCTCTACGGAGCGATGTACAAGCCTTACGACTTCGACTCCACGAAGGTCTATCCGATCTGCGACTATGTTTATCCGGGCCCTCAGGTGGAGGCGAACAACATCTCCTGGAGCAAGGGCTTCACCCGCACCGACAGACTCGCCCAGATCGGAATGATCGTGATCACGGTCGGCAACCGCGGCGGACACCCGAACCGCTCGAAGTGGTACCACAACTACGGCTACGGCAACCTGCGCGACTATGGTCTTGAGGATCAGAAATATGCCATCCAGCAGCTCGGTGCGAGACATCCGTTCATCGATCTTGACAGGGTAGGCATCCACGGCCATTCGGGCGGCGGATTCATGAGCACGGCGGCCATTCTGAAATATCCTGATTTCTTCAAGGCGGCTGTCTCCTGCGCCGGCAACCACGACAACAGCATCTACAACCGCTGGTGGAGCGAGCAGCATCACGGTGTCCTGGAGAAGATCGACAAGGGCGACACGACCTTCGTCTACAGCATCCAGACCAATCCGGAGATCGCATCCAACCTGAAAGGCCATCTGATGCTGGTGCACGGCGACATCGACAACAACGTCCACCCGGCCAACACCATCCGCGTGGTCAACGCCCTGATCCGCGCCAACAAGCGTTTCGACATGCTCATCCTCCCGGGCCAGCGCCACGGCTTCGGCGACATGAATGAATATTTCTTCTGGCGCCTTGCCGACTACTACGCCGAGTGGCTGATCGGTGACTCCGAACGCTGGAAGCCGGACATCACGCAGATGAACAACGACTAAGCCCGTCACCCAACCACCTCGACAGGCTCAGCGACCGGAATCCCTCTGGTCACTGAGCCTGTTCAATTTACAGCATTTATAACCCCGTCACCTCCGGGAACAATAATGCCCATAATTGCAGCCACAGAGTGCAACTCGGCACCCTTGGGGAACAATAACGCCTAAAACTGTCGCCACAGAGTGCAACTTGGCACCCTTGGGGAACAATAACGCTTAAAACTGTCGCCGGTGTTATTCTGAGCCGAGATGGCGGAGGAGCCTGGAGCGGAGGGAGCCTTTGCCGTAGCCGGTCCAGATGTCGATGACCTTGGCTTCCGGGGAGATCAGGACGAAATGCGGGATGCCGTTTGCCTGATAGGAGGCGGAAAGGCCCGCGCCCATAGGCTTGAATTCATTCCACTCGACACAATCCGACTTTTCCTCCTTCAAGACTATCTTCAAGACTTTTTTCCAGGTTTTCTCACCATCCACACTCAGTCGGACAAACGCCAGCCTGTCAGCGAACTCCCTTGCAAGCTCATTGCCCTCCGGAATGGATTCCATACACGGCCCGCAGCCCACACTCCAGAAATCCAGAAGGATGTACTTGCCGGAAAACTCGGACAGATGATGCACATTGCCGTCCGTGTCATAAAGGTCGCCGTCCACGAGACCGTCACCTACCCCGACAACCTTCCTCGGACTCAAGGTCGCGGAGATCACCTCTCCCTGCCTTGTCTTCAGATCATCCGGAGTAAGTCTGGAATAAAGCTCGTAGACCAGAGCCGAATCTGCCTTGCCGTAGCCGCCACTTAGCATCATGGCATGCAAAGCCAGCTCGTCAAGCCATTTCGTCGTGACAGGAGCCGTCCTCATATATTCAAGAACCTTATGGTTGGCGATGCTGTCCAGCGGCTTGCAAAGCCTTCTGAGCGAATCCACTTTCCTCCACGCGGCCCGTCTTTCCTCACCGCTGAGCCCCCTGAGTTCCCTCAACATGTCAGCCTCTTCAACGGCGTAGACCTGAGACTCCCTCTTTTCCGGAAACTGGACTGCCAGAAAATCATTCTCGGTCTTCTGCTCCGGAAGACGGCTCTTTACCCTCCACGTCAGCAGCAGGTTGTCTTCACCCGTGACCGTGACCTTCACGCCCGGCTTCACCCAGACCGGAAGTATATTATTAGGGAAGCCCTTGCCGAACGAGCACAGCCCGAACTGAACCGCTCCGCCTGAGATCGTGTCCCGGAATTCGAAACGACCGCCGATGACCGTATCCTGGGCCACGCGGACCGCCAACCGGCCATCGCTCCTCATAAGACTAATGACCGTGCTGTCGGGAATATTCCTGACCACTCCTTTGATAAGATACTCATCCACACCTACTGCCTGCCTGGAGCAGCCCGCCGACACAACGATCGCGGCAATCGCCGCTACTGTTTTCAAAACTTTCATATTCATAAGGATTATTATTTCTTGTCCAAGGCACTGAGGAAGAACTCTTTCTGCGGAGAGTCCGAAGCCGAGATGCGGCCTTTTAGGCGCCAGACACGGTTGTAGATCACGCTCTTGTCCTTGCCCATCAAGGCCGAGATTGTCGTACTGGAGAACCCGGCGGCGGTGAAGCAGAAAAGCAGGAAATCATCTTCTTTCCACGACGGGAACTCAGCGCGGAGACGCGACATCACACTGTCCATCGTCTGATCCAGCATGGCCTCCAGCCCTCTTTGCGTCTTCTTGTCACTGCGGAACCCCTCTACGATGGATTTGACCTCCTTGAGGATCTTCGGCTGGAGGTTGTCCGTGCCCTCGTGGACATAGTACTGCTCGCAGAGGCGCTCAAGGACATTGAAGCGGTCCATCTCCCTATGGCCAGACTTGGAGACCGGCCTGGAGAGACGGGACTGAAGGTCTTCGGCGATATTCATGAATTTCTCTGTCTCAAGCCTTTCCGCCTCAAGCTTCCGCTTTGCCTCCGCCTTACGGACAAAATAGACGGCGGCAGCGGCGGCAAGGGCGAGCAACGCTCCGAGAGCCAGCACCCAAAGCTTCAGACGGGCGGCCCGAAGCCTCACCATGCCAGCCTCGGCCTGTCCTTGAATATAGTCGCGCTGGCTTGCGGCCACGGTCTCCGAAAGAGCCTCCGACTGCGTTCTGTTGGCATATTCCAAGACCTTCTCCAAGGCCGCCAGGGCTTTAGCGGAGTCGCCGGAACGGGCCGCGATCTGGTACTCCCTGAAGTTCACGTCGGCGGTCTCGGCGGCAGTCTCGGCGGCGGAACGGGCTTCCGAAAGCCACTTCCGGGACTCGCCCGGCCTGCCAGCCACCGCATAGGCGTAGGCCAGAATACCCTTGTCGGCGCAGCTGAGCGGGAAAGACAGCTCGCCGGCGGCTCGTCCGAGAAGGTCGATGGCAAGCGCCGGATCCAGCGTGTCCCTGCTCATCGCAAGGGAGGCGTACGACTCAAGGCAGCGGGCCTCCAGAAGGGTGTCCCGCATCTCGTGGGCATCGAAAAGGACGCTTTTGAATATGCTCTCGGCGGCATCGTACCTTCCTAATCCGGATTCCGCCTGACCTATCTCCAACAAGGCCTGCTGGGATTCCCGCTGGAATCCGACCACCTTGTAGGCCTCCGCGGCGCGGGCAAGGTACATCATTTCGTCGGTGGAGTTCCCGGAGGCGTTGCACGTGCGGGCCATGTCCTGACATATTCTTGCCACCCGCAAGGTGTCCGCCGCCTTGACAGAATGCTCCAGAGCCTTCGTGTAGGTGACGATGGCTGCCGGGAAATCCCCGTCATTGAACTGGTTGCGCCCGAGGCAGTAGAGCGCCCTCCCCTTCCGGGAGTCATCACCCCGCCTCTCGAACCAGTCCGCCATCTTCCGCACATCCCTGGTCTCCAAGGTGTTGACATAGCCCATCCTGTTCTCCACCTCGTCCAGCGCCCTGTCCATCTGCCTGAACAGATCCGTGTCGCAAGAGGACAGGATCAGCAATAGCGCCGCGGCAATGACTGTGATGTTGGTTGTTTTCATCGGCCTACTCCACGTCCTTCCATCCCTGGGCGAGGATAGGATGCTCCAGACCGTCCGGGGCCACGAGGACGGTGCCGACTTCCGGCTGGGCAAGGTGGCCGATGATGTCAAATGTCTGGAAATCACGGCGGAACTTCTCGGCGGAAAGGATCGGGATCGTGAACAGTAGCCGGAAATCATCGCCTCCGTTCATGGCGGCGGAGATCGGGTCGATGTCCAGTTCCTTGCCGGAGGAAAAGCTGTTGCCCTCGAACGGAATCTTGTCGGCATAGATCTTCACCCCGAGACCGGACTCTCTGGCGAGCCTTTTCACCGCGTCAGAAAGGCCATGCGAGACAAGGTAGCCATTGGACGGATAGATCTGCGCCTCCTCCAGCCGGGAGACCACCGAAGCATTCAGCTCCGGCTTGAGATAGCTGCCGATCAGCATCTTGTACTTCTCCAAGTCCGGCTGCGCGGCATCATTCCTGTCGAAATCACGCTTGCCCCGCTCAAGAATCTGCTGACCCAGGAAGGCCGCTCCCAGACTCCCGGACACACAGACGAGATCCATGCTCCGAGGCTTCACCGTCCGTCCGCGGGTCAGTTTCAGCTCCTCCCCCGCTGCAGTGACACTGATGACCAGTCCGTTGGGAGACGGGACGAGATCCAAATCCAATGATTTGAATCCATGCTCCTTAGCGGCGGTCACCACGCCCGTCCAAAGATCCTTGATGTGGCCGAAATCCAGTTTGGCGGAGACGCCCAGCCTGACGTTCAGAAGCCTCGGATGAGCCATCCCGGCATAGTTCTCCCCCGCCACCGCGACCACCGACTTGTAGCCGAGATGCTTGAGCGGGAAATATGTCAGGTCGAAATCTATCCCTTCCACAAAAAGCCTTGAGGCGGAAGATAAAAAACTCCCGGCCGCCGGCTCAAAACCAATTTTTCCCTGTCGAGAGAAACCACTACCCTCGAAAAGCAGGTCGATAGCCTGCGTTTTGCCATATTCATTAAATGTCTTTTCCGCCATGATCGGTAATATTTCAAATGATGGTTAATAGCACGGTGAACCAATTATTTTCTTCACCGATTTATCTTTAGGCAAAATTAGCACAATTTGTTAAATTTGTAGTCCACATATTTTCTTATTAATATAATAATTAGAGATAATGTTATGAAAAAAGTGATTCTTGCCCTCATGGCAGCCCTGATGGTTCTGCCGTTCAGCGTGGCAGCAAAAAAAAGAAAACCTGCTGACATCAATGTGATCTCCTACAACATACGGGTCGGCAAGGCCAACGACGGCACCAATTCCTGGCAATACCGCTACCCGGCCTCGGCGATGATGATCATGGATCAGAAGCCGGACATATTCGGTCTTCAGGAAGCTCTTGATTTCCAGTTCAAGTACCTTGAGGAGTACTGCCCTGGCTACAAAGGAATCGGCGTAGGCCGTGAGGACGGTCGGAAGGAGGGCGAGATTATGGCCATCTTCTACAACAAGAAGACCATCAAGCTGATCAAATGGGGGACTTTCTGGCTCTCCGAGACACCGGAGAAGCCTTCGAAAGGTTGGGACGCGGCCTGCTTCCGTTCCGCGACCTGGGCGCTTATGAAGGACAAGGCCAGCGGCAGGAAGTTCTACTACGTCAACACCCATCTTGACCATGTCGGCTGGGAGGCCCGCAAGAACGGACTTAAGCTGATCGTTGACAGGATCGCCGAGATCAACCCGGAGAACTACCCAATGATCCTGACTGGCGACTTCAACATGAGAATCGAGCGTCGTGAGTTCGATGACCTCAAGAAAGTCATGCGGAACGCGCGTGAGGTGGCGTTCAAGACAGACCACCACGGAACATTCAACGATTGGGGCAAGGCTGCCGACGACGAGATCATCGACTACATCTGGTTCAAGGGATTCAGCAGCTGCACGGAGTACGAAACCATCACAAAGCCTTACATGAACAGGGCCTACGTCTCCGACCATTATCCGATCAAGGCCACCTTGATCTTCTAGGTTCAAAGCCCGTGAATGAGAAGTAAGAATATTCATAAAATTTTATCATGAAAAGATTGATTGTGAGCGCATTGGCTGCCGCTCTGGCTGTTTCCGCCCTTGCTCAGGGTACCTTGAGGCAGGCGACTCCGGAAAGTCACGGCATGGATTCGGAGAAGCTGGCGCAGGTTGACAGGGTCATCAATGACGCCATCGCGGCCAAGGAGATTCGGGGAGCCGTGGTCTCCGTAGTGCGCGGGAACGACATCGTCTACCTGAAAGCCTACGGCAGCAAGTCCGTGGTTCCGACGGTCGAGCCGATGACCACCGAAACGATGTTCGACCTCGCCTCCGTCAGCAAGTGCGTTGGCACGACGCTCGCCTTCATGCAGTTGATCGAGAACGGGTACGTACGCCTCACCGACAATGTGGACAGGTATATTCCTAATTTCAAGCCTTGGAAGGATCCGGAAAGTGGAGAGACCGTGGACATCACCATCCGCGACCTTCTGTCACACTCCTCCGGCTTGACACCTTACATCAACGCCGACACATTCGTCAAGGAATATGGCGGAAACAATCCAGAGAAGATGGAGTGGTACATCGCCACCAAGGTCAAGAGAAACTTCCGTCCCGGCACCGATTTCATGTACAGCTGCCTGAACTTCGTCACACTGCAACGGATCCTGGAAAGAGTCACCGGAGAGAAGCTTTATGAATATGCCCAAAAACATGTCTTTGATGTACTCGGACTGACGCACACCTGCTATTTCCCGTTGATCTACACTCCGGCGGTCAGCAATTCGGCCGAACTGGCCGGACTCTGCGCTCCTACAGAGGTTCAGGCTGACGGCAAGCCACTGGTAGCACAGGTTCACGATCCGATGGCCAGAATGATCATGGGCGGCAATTCCGGCAACGCTGGAGTGTTCTCCAACGCCGAGGATCTGTCAGTGGTCTGCGCCGCCGTCATGAACGGTGGTGTCCTCATGGACAAAAAGGGCAGACCCCTGGAATCAACAAGAATACTCAGCCCTCTGACAGTCAGGCTGATGACCACGATTCCGTCACAGAACGATCCATCCGTGGGACGGGCCTTAGGCTGGGACAAGAAGAGCTCGCACAGCGGTCCGCGCGGCGACCTTTTCAACCCTGAGACCACTATCATGCACACAGGCTACACCGGCACATCCATCGTGATCGACACCGAGACCAAGACAGCCATAATCCTGCTGACCCACCGCGTACATCCCGAAGACAAAGGCAGCGTAGGCCGCCTCCGCGCCCTCGTGGCCAACATCGTAGCCGGATCGATCAGGTAGATTGAAAGACTTTCAAACAAATCAAAAACATTTCTTAGTCCTGTCTCAAAGTCTCAATCCTCTCCGGAGACAGCCCTGTGGCAATCCCGATCTGTTCAACCGGAATGCCTAACGACAGCATAGACTTAGCGACTTTCTCTATACCCTTCTCTATACCCTTCTCTACGCCTTCCGCCGTGCCTTGCTCGACACCGGCCTTAAAGCCTTTGCGGTAGCCCTGCTGCTCGGCACCTTTGATGTACGGGTGCATCTCTTTTTCTGTCATCATATCGCTGAAATAGTTGTCAATCTCCTGGTCGTCAAGGCCGCTGACACGCATCGCCCGCTCTAACCTCTCAAACTCAGCGTCTTTCTCCGACCTCGACTTCGCAAATATAGCGAAATTTCTGAATATCCGGCACCATCCCGCAACAGGACTGTCATATTCATCAGTATAGCGCATTATCCTCGGCAACTCCAACAGGTAGAACGACATCCGGTCGCCGAACGGCTCGGCCGTCTCGACCTCACGCAGACTATAATGGTACAGGATTTTGTCCTCAGGCGAGTCAGGATGATCGTCCTCATAGTTCATTATGCAGGGGCTGACCCTTTGAGTCAGCCCCTGCATGCATTTCAACCCCCAGTCACTCCGTGACAGCCCCTAAGGGGCATGGGGAAGGGATTCCCCAAACCCCTTCGGTCGCTTTGCTCCGAGTCTCGTGGCTTCTGTGCAAGGACATATTCCTCATCCCCGCGCTTCACCTGTCTGGTCACCAGCCTTGAACCATAAAAGAGCAGACGGTCGCGCTGGTCGAAACGCGAAGCCTTCTGCATCTCGACCAGAATCGTCCCGCCCGGTGTCCGGCAAAGAAGGTCGAAGAGTATCCTCTTGTCCTGCGGAGATATCTCCGTCAGTTCCGTGTTCCGGAACTCAACCGACATGATATCCTCCTGAAGGATGTCATTGAGGAGCCGGACAAGCAATTCCGGGTGGTTCTGGAACAGATACTTGAACGCCCAGTCGCAGGTCAGGTCAAGATACTCCGGCGTGGCGAGCCGCTGTGCGTAGGCATCCTTCTCCTCGTCGGTCATCCCGATGAACCGCCCGTCGTTCTCAATCAGTCTACGGCAGTGGCGGTAGCGTTTAAGGTAATGCTCCTCCTCCGATGCCGCGTCCGGGCAGTCAGCGGCTTCCTGCCCATCCACGGTCTCTTGGTTAACACCCTCATGTTCAATGGTCTCTTGGTTAATGGTAGTCTGGTCATCGGCCTTCCACCTGACGGCACATTTTCTCCCTGAAGTCCTCATAGTTGAAGTGAATCATGTCTGTTTGTCAAAATGTCCCGCGATTTCTCCCGGAACACGACCGCAAGTTAGGCATTCCTAATGAAAGGAAACAGAAAGAAACACATTCAATTCATAAAAAACAGAAATATTTTCGGTGATACCCCCGAAGATACCACGCCTTCGTCTCTCGAAAGCGTAGCTGTGGGTCTTCAAGAACCCCAAGAGCCCTTGGGGCAGCTCCGGGGCAAAGATACGTGAGACGAGTGGAGAGTTAAGTGATGATATTCAATACATTAAAGAAGTGCCCATAGATTGATCCGGCTAAAGGCAAGGTGATTTTGCATTGATATTCAAGAGGTTTTCCATAATTGGTTCAAAGAACTTGGGACTTTTGCCAGAAGATTTTTTCGGCCCAGAGGATATTCCAACAAACCAAGAACGCTTCTAAATCAGTTCGCGGATTATCTCGTCGGAGGTGAAGAGGCGGGATTCGGGGATGCGGATGCTGCCGCCTTGCTTTTCAAGGGCACCTTCACTCAAAAGGGAATTAATGACCGCGCGGTCGGCCAATGAATATAGTTCCGCGGCTTCCAAGCCTTTGTCGGTGCGGAGGGAGAGCATGATCCTCTCTACTCTGATGTTCTCGGGCGAAAGGGTCTCGGAGGTTCTTGAATATGTCGCCGGGGAACCGTCCGTACTTCTGTGCGGAAGTTCCTGACTGTTCCAGGAGCGGATGTCGCCGGTCAGTGAATGGGCGCCTGGGCCGAGGCCTATGTACGGGACGCGGCTCCAGTAGGCGCTGTTGTGGACTGCCTCGAAGCCGGGCCTTGCGAAGTTGGAGATCTCGTAATGATGGTAGCCTGCCTGTCTTAACGTCTGACACAGAACGTCATACTGATGACGGCACTGTTGATCGGAAGCCTCTACGTAGCGTCCGTCAGCGACCAGCTTGGCCAATGCGCTTCCCTCCTCTATCGACAGCTGGTAGGCCGAAATGTGTTCCGGAGCAAGCTCCAAAGCTCTTTCGATCGTGTCTTCCCAGACATCGTCCGCCAACTGGGAGAGGCCGAAGATCAGATCCACGCTGATGTTGCGGACTCCGCAGCGGCGGAGAATCCGGAAGGCCTCCACTGCTCCGGCGGCGCTATGGCGGCGGTTCATCCATCGGAGGATGCCGTCATCGAAAGACTGGATCCCCATGCTGACTCTGTCCACTCCCGTTTCGAGAAGTCCTCGGACATATTCCCCGCCCTTCTCCACAATGTCCTCAGGGTTCACCTCCACCGTGAACTCCTCGAAAGGAGACTGCGCGCCGACAGTGTTCTCTCCACGCCGAAGTGATCTGGAAGAGAGCAAGGCATCGACGATCCGCCGCAAAACATCAAGAGGAAGCACCGATGGGGTGCCTCCTCCTATGTAGAGAGTGTTGACCGCTCCGGGAGCGGACATATTCATGCAAATTTCCTCCCTTCGATCGTTGACTTCCTTCAGGACCGCGTCCGCATATTCATTGAAAGCCCGCCCGCCGCGACAGATTTCCGAATAGAAGTCGCAATAGGTGCAGAAACTTCCGCAGAAAGGGACATGGAGGTAGATCACGGGTTAGCGGAGCAAGAGTTCGGTCTTGCCGAGGAAAGCCTGGGTCGTGTAGGCCTCAACCGTGTAGATGCCAGCCTGATAGGAAGGGATGTCGTTCAGGTAGATGCTCAGCTCGACCTCCTTTCCTTCGTAGTCCACCTGACGGGATGCGGATGCGACCATCGTCTGTCCGTTGAACGTGAACGATGTCTGGTTGCTGTTGGTCAGGAGAATCCCGTCCGGATCCTTCACGCGCAGGTAGACTCTCACCGGACCCCTCGGAGCCAGATCGTTCTCGACCAGACTCAGCGAGGCCAAGAGCCTTACCACCCTGCTGCTGCGGTCAGTAACCTTGTCGGAACCGTTGTAGGCGGCGACGCTCAGTCCCCTTGACTTGATCACGGAACCGGCGGCCACCTGACCGGAAAGGTTCTCGACCTGTCCCTTGAGGTCAGCGTTCTCCGCACGGCTCTCCGCGGCCTCGCGGCGCGCGGCGGCGGCATCGGCTGTCAGCTTGTGGTTCAATGTGTTGAGCGAGTCAATCTGCACTATGTAGTTTCTCATGATGCTGCGAAGGGTTCCGAGTTCCTTCTCGTACTGACGCATCTTGCGACGGTTCGTGGCCTCGGTCTTCTGGATTCTCTCTATCAACTGGTTGACCTCTTCCTTGGAGGAGTCCAGCTGGCTGTTGATCGATGCATAGTCAGATGAAAGGCTGTCGTAGTCTCCCTTGAGGGCGATCATCTGCTGGGTAAGGTCCTCCTTCTCAGCGTTAAGGTCCTTGACAAGGCTGGACTTTGAGAACCAAATGTAAGCAAGTCCCGCGGCGAGCAGCACCGCCACAGCCACAAGAGCCCACATAGTTTTCTTGAGGCTTTCATTCTTTCTTTCCTGCTCTTCGCGCTCACGGCGCTCCTGGATAGGATCTATTTCTGCCATAATCTTCCGATTTAATGTTTAACGACACAAAAATAACAAAACTATTTCATATCTTTGTTTGGTTAGCAAAAATCGGACTATTTATGAAATACTTTGTAAGATCCGTCAAATACTTTTTCTATTTCACCTTCCTGTTCGTGGTCATCATGGCGGCTCTGGTGCTTGTCGGAGTAGTCAAGCCGGATGTCAGCCTGATGTTCAGGGACGGCTACAAGTCACTGTGGCAGATTGCGTTGCTGTTCGCATTCGTGTCGGCATTCTACCCGCGGTTCGGGTTCATCAAAAGATCCGCAATAATCAACGGCGAGTTCTCCGACATCCGTGGCGGGATTATTGAATATATGGAAGCGCGCGGCTACCGTCTCGAAAGCGAGAACGGCGAGAACATGACCTTCCGACTCCGCTCGAAGTTCAGCGCCCTGGTCAAGATGATGGAGGACAGGATCACGATGACCCGCGAGATGGGTGGCTTCGAGGTCGAGGGACTCACCAAGGAGGTGGTGCGGATTGTCGGCGGCCTGGAGTACAAGTTCCGCGCGGCCGACGAGGACTGAGACCCCTCCGCAAGCGAGGAAAGATGAGCTATGAATATGTCAGCGTGGCGCATGAGCGTCACAAGCACACAACTATAAACCTTTAATATTCAAAGACTATGGCAGAAGAACTCAAGACTGTCGCCAAATTCAGCGACGCGATGAGCGCCCACATCACAGCGGGTATGCTCAACGAGAACGGCATCCCTGCCGCAGTGTTCGGGGAGAATTCCTCCTACGTCTCACTGAACTATGTTGATCCCGTGGAGGTCAAGGTGAACGCCGCCGACTACGACGCGGCGATGGCCCTGCTGGCCCAGAACGACAAGGCCTAAAGACCGTTATCGAAGATGCCGGCTTACTTACGGTCCGCCTTGACGATCATCTCGCAGCGGGAGCAGTCGAAGGCGAGGGGGTAACGTTTGCCGTTGTTGGTCAGGAACAGACGGGCGGCGGAAGAGGGTTCGGGCGAGGTGGTTGCCGGCGAGGTTGCCAATCTGGATGCCGGGCGGAGCTCTCTGGCGTTTGGATGTACCGGGCAGAGGCCGAGTTCATGGCGGATGCAGTACTTGGTGCGCATCAGCTCGGCATCGGGGCGGTGGGAGAGTTCGAAGGCATTGTCCACCGAAGCCGCGCCTAGGGAGAGATAGGTCTCACGGGCGAGGTGGTTGGTAACGTTGGCCTTGTACGTCAGGCGTACGTCATCCGATGAATTATCTTGAATATCAAGAATTTTGGAAACATCCGACAACCTTCTGCCGGGATTTGCCGGCAGGGGGACGGCCTTGCACGGGATTCCTTCAAAGGCGGCGGCCACATCGCGCCTGATGGCGTTCAGAGCCGACGCGGGAAGGAAAGGCAGTGCGCCGCCGGGGACGTCAAGGGAGCGAAGAGTGAATGAATATATTCCCGAAGCCTTGGAGATCTGGGCCGAGAACAACGACCGCATCCTCTCCGCATTCTCCGCCACCTGCGTTCCGGCCTCACGCTCCAGCTCCACGACTCGTCCATCCTGACTTTGGGCCTTGATTTTCAATGAATATATTTGTTTATCCGACCGCACAGCCACGTCCACCTCGACCGGAATCGTCCTGGACGGCAGGTTGGACTCCAACTCCTTCTCGAAGGCGGCGCTGAGGTTACGATAAAGCCTCGCACCGGAATAAAGACCTTGGACATTGCGGCAGATTATGCGGCTCCCCTGGCAGACATCACCCCGGAAACCGACAATCTCTCCGCGGCCTTTGGCCATGAACGAGAAACCGTCTCCGTTCTGCAGACGCACACTTTGATCCCTTAGCCTGACGGTGACGATGATGTCCCCCATGGCCTCACGGCGGCCCATGGCCGGGGAACCACTCTTAAAACCCCGCGCGGAACCACTCGCCGGAGCGACGGAGACCACCGTCCCGACCTCCTCGCCGATCGATTTCGGCGCATCCATCGAAGACCATCGGCCTGAACGTTTCCCGTCAAGGAACAGCTGCGTGTAGCCACGGTTGAATGTCTTGCCCAGATCCGGCGCGAATCCACCCTCGCAGCGCCCGAACGACACCCTACGGTATTTTGCCGGATTCACGGCGACCAATTTGTCTAATGCCGATGAATATGCCCGCACGACATTCCGCACATAGGAAACGCTCTTCAGCCGCCCCTCGATCTTGAACGAGCATATTCCCGCATCCGCCAGATCGGCAAGCCTGTCCACCAGGTTGTAGTCCTTCAGCGACAGCAGGGCCTTGTTCCGCGCCAGCACCCTGCCCGAATCGTCCACGAGGTCGTAGAGAGACCGGCAGGCCTGGATGCATTCCCCTCTGTTGGCGCTCCGCCCGCTGATCCGTTCGGACATGTAGCACTGGCCGCTGTAGCAGACGCAAAGCGCGCCGTGGACGAAAAACTCCAGTTCGCAGCCGACAGCTGACCTTACGCTCCGGATCTGTTCAAGCGACATTTCCCTCTCCAGAACAATCCTGGATGCGCCGAGACCTTCATAGAATCCGGCTTTCTCCGGTGTTCTGACCGCACATTGCGTGGACGCATGGACTGGAAGATCCGTCATTTGCCAGACGGCTAGATCCTGGGCGATGATCGCGTCAATTCCCGCATCCTTGGCCTCGGCAAGAAGCCTTTCCGCCTCGGCAAGCTCATCGTCAAACAGAATCGTGTTGAGAGTCAAGAATATGCGTGCGCCGAAGCGATGGGCATACTCAGTGAGCCTCCGGATGTCCTCCATGGAGTTACCGGCGGCTTGTCTTGCCCCGAACGCAGGCCCGGCGATATACACGGCATCGGCACCGCAGTCAATCGCCGCGATGCCGATGTCAGCATTCCTTGCCGGAGCAAGCAATTCGAGAAATTCCATTGATTACTTGCTGAGGGAAGTAATCATCTGCTTGGCCTGGTCGCCGAACTTAGGATCATCCTGAACCTTCTTGTAGAACTCAAGAGCCTTGGCGTTGTTCTTCGCGCCCTGGTAGAGAGCGGCTACGGTGAAGGTGATGGCAGGAGCGTTCTTGGCGTCCGGTTTCATCTCAAGATACTTCTCGAAGTACTTGATGGCGTCAGCGTTCTTGCTGAGTTTCTGTGAGCTCTGACCTGCGATGAGGTAGGCGGTGGCGTTCTCGGAATAGCTGTTGGCCTTATCAGCGGCCTTCACGGCGTCGGCGAACTTCTGTCCCTTGAGGGCGGCGTTGGCCTGCCTTACATAGATATTGGACATCTGCTCCTTGGCCTCAGCCTCCTCTCCGTTCCAAGCGGCGTGCTGGAAAGCCTCGATGGCCTCCTCGGTCTTGCCCTGGGCGCCGAGAGCCTGGCCCAAAAGAAGAGCGGTCCTGCCGGCGGTCGTGTCGATGGCGTAGGATTTTGCGAATCCGTCAGCCGCAGTCGCGAAGTCCTTCAGCTTGAGAGCGTCCACGCCCTTCTGCATCCACATCTGCGGAACGAGTTCCTTCGCCCTTTCGGCAACCTCGGCATTCTCATATTCAGTGGCGATCTTCTCGACCTCCGCAAGCTTCGTCTCAGCCTCCTCGTACTTCTTGTCCTTGATCAGATCCTTGGCGATCTCAAGAGCCACACCAGGGATGGCGTTCTTGCAGTTCGTCACGAGCTCATCGGCGTCGGCGCCAATCGTCTTACCCATTTCGAGAGCCTTCTGGAAATAGTCGAGAGCCTCGGTCCAATTCTTCATCGAGATGGCTGTGGCTCCATTATTGTAGAGTTCGGTAGCCTGAGCCATGTCCTGGGCGGACACCATGCTTGCGGCCATAAACGCGGCCGCGATCGCGAGAATAAACTTTTTCATTGTATTAAAAATTTATGTTTAACTATATTCCATAATGATGGCAGTAATCACAAATGTAATAAAAATTTGTGTCAAATGCACATTATTGGTTATTTTTGCTTTAACAGGAGGTGAAATGATGCGTCATACGGTCAAAATAATTATTTGCTTTGCCCTGCTTGGTTTTTCAATTATGATGCCAGCGCAGACTCTGCCCGTTTTTCCTAAGGACGGAGCGGTCACCACCGGCAATCTTACAAACGGAATCACTTACTACCTTGTGACGAACCCTTCGATGAAGGGTGTGGCCGATTTCGCCCTCGTCGGAAAAGGAAGGATTGACTCACTGGCGGCGAGGAAAGAACTCTCGTCCCTGCCCCACTTCAACAAGACGATTCCCTACAAGTTCCTGTCCCGCAAAGGAATAGGCTGCCGTCCGGAGGGTTATGTCTCCTTCAGGGACGAAGCGAGCATATTCAGATTCGACGATGTCCCCGTCTTCGACCAGGCCGCCTCGGACACCACTCTGCTGATGCTGTTCGACCTCATCTCGGTCCAGCCTTGTCCGCACGCGGTCATCATCGCGGGCGACATCAACCCTGCCGCCATCATCGAGAGAATGAACGTCTTCTCCTTGATGGTGCCTTCCCGGACTCCCTTCTACAAGAAGAAGGAATATGTCTGGAGACCTTCGGAGGAGGCGGAATATTCATTCATCCCGTCCAAGGAGTCTTCGCTGACGGTTGCGTTCCGTTCCCCGAGGACGCCGGACGACCAGATGAACACGATCCAGCCGTTCATCTCCGAGCTTTTCTCCGAGTCCCTCCGGGGGATTGTCGGAGTCCGTCTGCGGGAGTCCCTCATGACGCGGGATATTCCTGCCCGGGAGTTGACGGTGGATTATTTCGGAAGTGCCTCTGGCTCAGGCGACGAGATGTTCAGCGTGGGCGTGCGTACCACACGGAGCCAGCTTATGCCGGCATCCTTGGCGGTGGCTTCCGTCCTGTCGGAGATCTGTTCGAAAGGGGTCGAGGTGAATGAATATCTCGTCGCACGCAACTCCGTGCTGAGCGGCTATTACAAGCCTCAGACCAACGACGCGCTTGTCCAAAGGTGCGTCTCTTCCTATCTCTATGGCTCTGATCTGGCCGCCCCGGCCACCAAGGCGACATTCTATTCCTCAAGGAATATGTCCGCCGAGGCCGAGACGGATCTGTTCAACAGCTATGCGGCGGCGCTGCTTTCGGACATGAAGACACCTAAGGTGACCTGGACAGGCGACGAGGAGGACTACGACGAATGGTTCTGGCCTGTGGTTTTCGCCTCGGCCACCGACTGCGTCTCTCTGCTGGACAAGCCTTCCTACAAATGGAGGACGGCCATCAAGGACACGTCCGCCCTGTGGAACGAGAAAAACAAGGTCAAGATGAAGTCCGTGTCTCCGGAACCGGTCTCCGGAGGAGAGATGTGGACTTTCTCCAACGGCATGAAGGTGATTTACAAGAAGATGCCTACATCCGGAAGGTTCAGCTACTCTTTCATGATCAAGGGTGGCTTCTCCACCGTGCGCGATCTGCGCCGCGGCGAGGGAGCCTTCTTCTCGGACATGTTCGGCCTGTGCAACATCGCGGGCATGTCCGGAAAAGATTTCGACAAGCTCCTCAGAGCCAACGGAGTGGAGATGAACTGCGCTGTCTCGACATCAGACACGAGACTCTACGGGTCGGCGCAATCCAACAGATTTGTCTTGACTCTCAAGGCTTTGCTCTCTGCCGCCAATCTGAGGAGACCTTCGGTGCAGGCCTTCGATTCGTGGCGTAGGATGGAACTCGCATCCCTTAAGCCTGCCTATCTGGACAGTCTCATGTACCAGGACTACAACTATTCCTCTGTGAAGACTCCGACCGGCCTTACGGCGCGCACGCTGGATGTCGCCTCGGCATTCTTCGACGACCAGTTCATAAGGGCTAATGACGGCGTGCTTGTCCTGCTCGGGGATCTGTCCGCCGAATCCGTCCAGAAGATTCTTTGCCAGTACCTGGGTGGTTTCAGGGTGAGCAAGACCCAGTCTGTCCGCCAGTTCAACCCCTACAAGCTTCGCAGCGGATCCACGACCTACACAAGAGAGGATTCCCCTGTCAGCCTCAGCGTGGCCTTAGCGTGCGCCGAACCGTTCACGACAGAGAACTACATGGCATTCAAGGTCGCCGGTCTTGCGCTCCAGCGTCGTCTGACCGGAGTGATGGCCGAACATGGATTCAGCGTGAGGATGTCCGATCGTTTCAGCATCTGGCCTCAGGAGGCTCTGGAGCTGATCTTCACCTGCACTCCGGTGCCGGAGTGTGGCCTCCCCTACGGCGTGAAAAGCGGTTCGGATCAGCCGATGCGTTCCCTCGTGGAGGCCCGCAAGGTAATCGAGAACGTGCTTTCAAATCCGATAGCTCCCGCCGAGCTTGCGGCATGCAAGTCATTGCTGACCAACAGCTACTCGACCTATCTCGCCGATCCGGACAACTACATCGACGCGGTCCTGATGCGCTATTCCGGAGGTAAGGACGTGCTGACGGGCTATGCCGGCAGGATCGGCAGTGTCTCCGCCGACAAGGTAAAGGAAATCTTCGCAGCGTTGTCCGAAGGAATGAGAATCGAATATGTCGTCAAACAATAAGTTCGGGACCATCATCCAGATTGGTGATGTCCTTGTGTCAGAAGATGTTGTCACTGAACATTTCGCCTGCGACTACGCAGTGTGCAAAGGTTGCTGCTGCATCATCGGGGACAGCGGGGCCCCGTTGGAGGAGTCAGAGCTGGAGCCTTTGGAAGAGGGTTATCCTGTATATTCAAAACTCATGAGGCCGCAGGGCCGCGCGCAGATCGGCAAGGAGGGTTTCTTCTCCATCGACCGTGACGGTGACATCGTGACGCCCGTCGTGGATCAGACCGAGGAGTGCGCCTACACCACATTCGACGAGGACGGGAACTGCTTCTGCTCCATCGAGAGGTGTTTCTTCCAGGGAACCTGCAAGTTCCGCAAGCCTCAGTCCTGCTGGCTCTACCCGGTACGCGTCACCAGACTCACCGGCGGCGGCAAGGCGCTCAATCTCCATCGTTGGGGAATATGCAAGGATGCCTATGAGAAAGGCCGCCGGGAAGGAATCCGCGTCTACGAATTTCTCCGTGAACCCCTCACCGCCGTCTTCGGCGAGGATTTCTACGCCGCCCTCTCCTACGCCGCCACGAACATCCTCGCCTCCAGGTAGCAGAGACCTTGCAGCCGTCTTCCCATAGGCTGTTTTGGAAGGAATATTTGCTATCTTTGCGCATCATTTGAGTCTGGGGTATGTTTACAGTACTGCTGTGTATGTTCGCGGGGATAGCGGTCGGATGGCTGCTGAGGAACCGCGATTGCGGATGGGCTTCGAAAACGGTGACCGTCCTGATCTGGGCGCTTCTGTTTCTTCTGGGCGTCGAGGTCGGCGGCAACAGGAAGATCATCTCGGCGCTTCCGTCGCTCGGGCTGGACGCTCTTGTCATTGCGGTTTTGTCAACGGTCGGCAGCTGCCTGCTGGCCTGGGTTCTGTGGCGTTACATTAAATCCTGCAAGAAAGAGTCATGAAAGGTAGTCTTGTGATCGTGGGCTTTTTTGTCCTCGGCATCCTCGCCGGCCTGTCCGGCATAGTGCCGGAAAGATTCGTCGGGGGCGATCTGACATTCTACGCCCTCTGCGCGCTGCTCTTTTTCGTGGGCCTTGGCGTCGGGAGCGACAAGAGCATAGTCTCCAAGTTCAAATCCCTGGATGTCAGGATGGCCCTGCTTCCGGTCGGCACCATAATCGGCACCTTTGCCGGCGCGCTGGCCGCCTCGCTGATCCTGTCATCCAGATCGGGCACAGACTGTCTCGCAGTCGGATCCGGATTCGGCTACTACTCCCTCTCCAGCATATTCATAACCGGCTACCGCGGTGCCGAACTAGGCACCATCGCCCTGCTGTCGAACATCATAAGGGAGATGGCCACGCTGCTTCTGGCTCCGCTCCTCGCCAGGTTCTGCGGCCCGCTCGCCCTGATCTCCGCCGGCGGAGTCACCTCGATGGACACCACCCTCCCGATCATAATGGCCACCTCCGGCAAGGAATATTCCGTGGTCTCCCTCTTCCACGGCTTCGTCCTGGAGTTCTCCATCCCTTTCGTCGTAACCTTCTGGTGCACGATCTGACAAGCGCCTACGGGTTCGCATTTTTGCCGCCGCCGATCAGAGCATCAGCATCGCGGCGGGACGTATCTTCAGAAAACGGCAGATGTGTCCGGCTGTTTTCAGATTCGGCTCTGATTTTCCCGACACGAAATCGTTCACGCGCGTCGTGCTGATTCCCAGCTCTTCCGCAAGTTGCTTCTGGGTAATATGATTCTCTTTAAGGCCGTCCGCGATAAGCTCAGCGACGCTTGGCTTCGCTATAGGGAAATGCTCACTCTCATAATCAATGACAATGTCTGACATCATCATCAACTCAATGGCCTTGGGATCATCCAATGGTGTGCTGTCATCAACCAGAGGAAGCAGATCCTCCACTCTTTTCTGAGCTAATCTATACTGGTCTTCTGTGATTATCCTCATAGTCATACCCTCCTATATAATTGAAGCATCAACTTTGTCATAATCCTGATGAGTGCCGACGAAACGTATGAAAACATAACCCATCACAAACTTAACAACCACAATCAACCTATACTTGTTGCCGCCGATGTTAAAAACATAATGTTGGTTCCCAACATAGTCAACCGTTCCAAAGAACATCCTCATTTCCGCGAAAGAATGCCACTTTGCCTCCTCAACGGTATGGTACCAACGCTCAAGTGGTATCCTCGCATCCTCATGCGCGGCTTGCTCGTAGAATTCCTTCAGTTTTCTATGCGAAACGATTCTCATATAGCGTTAATTAATACAAAACTACACAAATATTCCGTAAGTAAAAATTTTTTAAGTGAAAAATCCCTATTTACGGAACATTTCAAATCCGTTCATGTTCTCTTCCCGGCAATGAGTATTTCGGACAAGCCGTCCGTGGCTTACCTGGACAACGCCGAACAAAAGTAGCCGGACTGCCTCAATGTAGTTCCCATCAGCAGGCAATAACGCTTACCAAGCCAAGGATCAGCATCTTGTACCCCTCGCCTTCGACAATCCTATATTATTCGGCAAAATGAACACTGGAATAGGATTCCGCCAATGCCTTAAGTGCTTGTTGTATCTGCTGAAGCCTCGCGGCGGAAGGACGCTTGAAGCCATTAATGTAGTTCCGGAACAGGGTGGGATTTATGCCGGCATATTCAGAGAATCCGGAAATATTGATTTCATTGTGTTTCAGGAAGAATTCCTGAAACGGTGTCGGCATAGCGTCTTTGTATGTAAAGCTTTCAAAACTGACATCCACATTCAGATCCGGCCAATGAATGCCCTCAAAGCCGATCCGGTAATGCTCTCGCTGCTTTTCATCGGCATTCCGCAGGGCACGATACCACAACAAAGACTGACGGAAGACACTCCCGGATTCATCCTCTCCGTACAGGAACCGCTCATCAAACCATATTTTTCTTATTTTCATCGCCTTATGTTATCAAAATAACTATTCCAAGTTCGAATGATCATCTCTTTGTTCTCATCCAATACCATCTCGATCTTTTTCAGATCTCCCGCCTTGATATTACTTACTGTCCTTTGAACAAACCTATCTTTTCTCAAGTCATAGACAGCATAGCCATCAGCACCTTCAATGTGCACGTGGATCGGTTCGTGTTCCCTGCTAAAAAAATAAAACGAGAAACCGAACAGTCTTAAAATTACCGGCATTCAAATATAGGTATTATTTTTGATTCCACAATATTTCGTGCAAAACATAGCCCCGGCACCTCGACAATCTCAGCGACCGTACCTTGCCGAAGCGTCGGGGTTGTGAAATGGTCAAAGTGTCAGTGGCTACAGGAAACTGAAGGTGACGCTGACATCGCCGAAGCGGTTCGGCTTGCCGTTGTACTTCTCGAAATAGTTGCTGGAAAGCTTGCCGCGCCACACAAGGTCGTCATTGCGGCGGAAAGGAAGCTCCACCTCGAAGCCGTAGGATCTGGACTTGATCTTCACGACACCGCTGGCCTTCCAGGAGGTCTGCTTGCCGCCGTCATCCTCGATCATCAGAAAGACACATTCCTCCAGCTGAGGAGTCCACTCGGAGACAAGCACGGTGTTGAACCGGAGCGTCTTTCCCACCTGCTTGCGTCTCACGTTGACCATCAGGTCCGTGACCGAAGGATAGTAGAGTTTCAGTTCCTCTTCCGTCTGGGCGGTGAAGCCGTTCAAGGAGCCGCACTTGATGAAGAATTCCGACCCGCCGGCAAACCAGGAGTCGTAGTTTCTGTGCGCCTTGAACTCCTTGAGTACCAAAGTCTTGAAATCATAATCACAGTAAGATCTGGTCTGCGCGGAGGCGGTGCGCTCTGGGTAAAGTGCCTCCACCATCTGAGGCGTGAGGTAGGCGGCATCCTCGTTCCGGTTTATGACCCACACGGGATGCGAACGGGCATATTCCTCATCCACAACGACTTCCTTGAGAATCCAGGAGCCGTCAGGAAGCTGCTCCCTGAGGAAACCGACATTAGTGTCAGCAGCCTCGGAGACCAATGAGCTTTTCCGCGAGATCTCAGGATTGAATGTGATCACAGGCATCGACACGCCGTCCCAGTCCTCCGAATATGGCCAGTAGATCTGTAGTCCGGAGGCTGAAAGGGCATCCTGAAAAGAGCCCGACCTCGTCTGAGGAGATGCCGAGGCGAGAAGACCGGCCAGCGGGGCGGAATATTCAACGACGGATCTGGTCTTGAGCAATTCGTCCCCGACTCCTGAGCCGGGACAGGAAAAGAGGTTGGAGAAAGGGTATTCCTCGTCGTAGCCGTTGGAGGAAGACGCCGTGACGGCATCGTACACCTCACGGACCTGACCGGAGGTGATGGGAAGCTCGGACAATATCCTTGCGATGCCTTCCGGAGACAGATCCGACACATCGCGGCAATTCTCCGGCACAGGGACAGCCGGGACGCGCGAAGGCTGCTCAGTCTGCTCGCAGGCTGTGGAAAACAGGATTGTCGTCAACGCAAGGGCCTGCGCCACCGGCGCAAGCAACCTTTTCTTTGTGCTGAAATTCTTCATCTTACTTGAGTTTAAAGTTGTTCACGGCACAAAGTGACACAAAAATAGCCGTGGACACAATAATTCCACGGCTAATGCTAAAAATCTGGTCTGTAACGCTCCCTATGCCCTATTTAGAATAGAAAACGAAGCGGTTTTTGTCATAAAAATCATTCACGACCTCTGTTTTGGAGAAACCGGCGTCGGCGAAAATCTTCGCCGTTTCTGGCCCCAAAAGCTCGTTGATCTCCGTAAGTCCCTTTCCCTCAGCGGAAAGACATTCGCGGGAAATGGAGGCAATGGCACGGTAGAAGACCAACGGATCCCCGTCCGTGACGAACAGAGCCGTTGACGGCTCATAGTTGAGGACATTCGCACGCATCCGCTCCTTCTCCGACTCCATGATGTAAGGAGGATTGCTCAGCACGAGATCGAATTCACCTTCAGCGAAAGGCTGATGCTCTGCCAGGACATCCGCCACGACAAAGCGCGGGGCGACAGCGTCCGACTCCTTGAGGGCAGACGCGAAGTCCTGACCGGAAGCCACGGCAACAGCCTTTTCGGAGATGTCCACGCCCACAACTTCCGCTCCCGGGATGCTCAGAGCCACCGTCCAGGCGATGCAGCCGGAACCGGTGCAGAGATCAAGGATCCTGACAGGTCTGGCGGACTTGCCGTAGGCCTTTCTCATCCTCTGTATGCGGGATCCGACCTTGATGGCCTCGCGGCAAAGAAGTTCGGTCTCCGGGCGGGGAATCAGCACGTCCGGTGTCACCTTGAACCGCAGGCCGCAAAAATCAGCGAACCCTATCACATACTGCACCGGCTCACCCAAGGCCAGTCTGTCCAAATCCGAATTCAGACCATCCAGCGACTTGTCCTTGATCTGGTACCCAGGCTCCACGATGTGAGTGTAGCTTTTGGTTCCGATGCGGCTCTCACAAAGCATCAGCATTATATTCCTTGCCTCCTTGGTCGGATAGAGAGGTTCCAGCCGCGCGACTCCTTCATTAAGGAAATCTTTCAATAGCATAAGCTCTTAAAAATATATGTAAGAATTGTTTATGAACACTCAATGATCCCAGTCAGGAAGTCGGTGATGTCAATCCCCGCCGTACGAACCATCTTAGGAACGAGAGAAGCGCTTGTCATGCCAGGGATAGTGTTGACTTCCAGGAAATAAAGCCCGTCCTCGGCAAGGATGTAGTCCATCCGCACAACACCGGCGCAGCCGAGCCGCGAGTATATTCTTTTACTTACTTCCTGAATATGTCCGCTCAGCTCCTCACTGATCGGTGCAGGACAGATCTCCTGGCTGTGGCCGTTGTACTTCGCGTCATAGTCGAAGTAGTCATTCTCCGTAACCACTTGAATGACAGGAAGTGACTTGACCCCTTCGGCATCCGCATAGGCGGCGCAGGTGAATTCCCTGCCTTGTATTCCTTGCTCGACAATCACTGACGGCCCTTCAGTGAAGGCAAACCTGATGGCCTCCGGGAGATCCTCGGCCTTGCGTACCTTGGTGATTCCGAAGCTGGATCCGCCGTCGGTCGGCTTCACGAAAACAGGGAACTTCAGTTTCTCCGCCGCCTTGGCGCAGACGGCGTCGATGTCCATTCCGTTACGCACGAAGACATCCGGCGCACATTTAACGAAATCAGCCTCACGCAGATAGCCCTTGCAGGCGAACTTGTCGAAAGCTATCGCGGAAACAAAGGCGCTACAGCTGCTGAACGGGATCCCAAGCATCTCAAGATAGCCCTGGAGCAGGCCATTCTCACCCGGCGTGCCGTGCTGCACTATGTAGGCATAGTCAAAATTAATCTTCTCCCCGTAGACCTTGACGGAAAAGTCCGTCTTGTCGATCTCCGGCCTGGCTCCCTCGGCAAAAGGAATCCTCATGGCGTCTCGTTTCTTCATCGAGACCAACTGCCATTTTCCGAACCGGGCGAAAATCTCATAGACATCGTACTTCGTCCCGTCTATGCGGGAAGCCACGAACTCCCCGCTGCGGCAAGCGACCTCCCATTCCGAAGAGTCACTTCCATAAATCACTGCTATCCTCTGGTACTTGCCCATATTGGTAATAGTTACATAATCCGCGGCAAGATATTCCTACGCCGCTTCCTTTTTATTCAAAATAATAGTCTTCCGTTTTCTGCTGAACGTCCGCGACGGCATCATCGTCACCACCGGTGCAGTTCAGATCCAATGTCACGCCGGCAGGAGCGATGAAGCGGTCGTTCTCAGAGACTCCGAGAGTGCCGTCGGCGATGACCTTACGCATGAATATTCCCCAGGTCGGAAGGGACATGTGCGCGCCCTGGCCATAGGTTATGGACTGGAAATGCACCTGTCGGTCTTCCGCGCCGGTCCATATTCCCGCCACAAGAGTCGGCGTGTAGCCGATAAACCATCCGTCGGCGTTGTCGTTGGTGGTGCCGGTCTTTCCGGCGATCTCGCCCATCAGCTTGTAGCGGTAGCGGAGCCTGCTGGCGGTTCCGCCCTGCACAACGCCCTCCATCAGATTGACCATCAGGAAAGCGGTGTTCTCACCTATCGCCTCGCGCTTGCGGTTGGTGAACTCGCTGATGACATTGCCCTGGTTGTCCTCGATTCTGGTCACGAACAGAGGCTCGATGTAGACTCCCCTTGACGGGAAGGTGTTGTAGGCGGCCACCATCTCCCACAGCGAGAGGTCAGCCGGCCCTACGCAAAGCGCCGGAACCTCGTCGATGTGGCTCCGGATGCCCATCCTGCGCATCATGTCCGCCATCGCCTCCGGCCCGAACTGCTTCATCAGGTAGGCCGAGATGTTGTTGGAGCTGTTCGTCAGACCCCATTTCAAAGTGACGGTCTTTCCTATCCATTGCTCCTTGTCCGTGCTTCGAGGTGTCCAGGTGTTGCCGTCCGGAAGCACGAAGGTCTGCGGCAGGTTCACCACCTTGTCGCAAGGGGTCATGCCCTCCTGCATCGCCAGGGTGTAGAGGAACGGCTTGATCGTCGAACCGACCTGACGCTTGCCCTGACGGACATTGTCGTACTTGAAATAGCGATAGTTAGGTCCGCCGACATAGGCCTTGACGTGACCGGTCCCAGGCTCCATCGCCACGAATGCCGTACGAAGTATCGACTTGTAGTAGCGGATCGAGTCGTCCGGAGTCATGGTCGTGTCGGCATAGCCTTTACTATTGTAGGCGAACACACGCATCTTTGTCGGCTGGGAGAAAGTCTTGAGGATCTGCGCCTCGCTCTTCCCTTCCTTCTTCAGGACACGGTAGCGGTCGCTCCAGCGCCTCGCCTGACGCATCACACGATCCCTGGTCTCTGCGTCGATGTCATTCGAGAAAGGCTTGTTGGTCTTGCTTTTCAAATCCCGGCGGAAATCAGCCTGAAGGTCACGGATCCTCTCGGCGACAGCCTCCTCGGCATATTTCTGCATCTTGTAGTTGATGGTCGTGTAGATCCTTAGCCCGTCGCGGTCAAGGTCGTACCTCGACCCGTCCGCCTTCTTGTTCTTGTCCAGCCAACCGTAAAGGTCGTCCGCGGCCCATGCCAGAGAGTCGGCGGAGTAGTCCTCGATGGTGTAGTAGTCCGACCTGCGTGGCTTCTTCGCGTTCATCACGCGGCGGACCATGTCCCTGAAATAAGGAGCCAGACCGGCGTTGTGGTCCTGCACCTCATAGTTGAGCGCTATAGGAATCAGCCTGATGGAGTCCCTCTGCGCCTTGTCCAGATAGCCGGCCTTCTCCATCTGGCCGATCACGAAATTCCTCCTGTTCAGCGCCTTGTCCGGATTGATGGCCGGATTGTAGCGGGTCGGCTTGTTGACCATGCCCACCAGCATCGCGCTTTCCTCCACGGAAAGTTCCGACGGCAGCTTGCCGAAGAAAGTCTCCGAAGCGGAACGCACGCCATAGGCCCCGCTGCCGAAGAATATGGAGTTGAGGTACATCGTCATGATCTCGTCCTTGGTGTAGTCCCTCTCCAGCTTGACGGCGGTTATCCATTCCTTAAGCTTGATCCACACCATCCTGGCATGGTACACACCTGGAACCTTGCGTCCCACATCCGCCCTTGGGTAGAGGGTCTTCGCAAGCTGCTGGGTGATCGTGCTTCCTCCTCCCTGACTGGAGTTACGCATCAGGATGGTCTTGAACAGAACACGACCAAGTCCCTTGAAGTCAATGCCGGAATGCTTGTAGAAACGCACATCCTCGGTGGCCACCGCGGCATGGACGAGATTCGGAGAGATCTCGTCGTAGGAGACATAAGTTCTGTTCTCGATGTGGAATGTGGTGAGAATCTCACCGTCCGCAGCGATCACCTGGGTCGCCAGTTTGTTGTCAGGGTTCTCCAGATCCTTGAAGGAAGGGATGTCGGCGAAGGCCCAGACAAGGAATATCATAAGGAAAAGGAGCAGTACCGGAAACGTGATCAGAATCCAGAACCACTTGGTGATTTTCTTTCGTGTCGCATCGGTCATAACAAGGACAAATTTAAAACAAAATTTGGAAAATTGCCCAGTTTGTGGCTTACTTTGCAGATTGAAATGGCAAACTATCTATGAAATGCTTGTAAAATAGTACACTATGGCAGACAATCTAGTTATCGTCGAGTCTCCGGCCAAAGCCAAGACTATACAGAAATTCCTGGGCGACGGGTACGAGGTGAAATCCAGTTTCGGTCACATCCGGGATCTTCAGGACAAGAAATTGAGTGTGGATGTGGAGAAGGGCTTCACTCCTGAATACGTGGTTCCCGCCGACAAGAAGAAAGTGGTGGGCGAACTCAGGAAGGCGGCGGAAAAAGCCTCTACAGTGTGGCTCGCGTCCGATGAGGACCGGGAGGGAGAGGCAATCTCATGGCACCTCTTCGAGACTCTCGGACTTAAGAAGGAGCAAACCAGAAGAATCGTTTTCCACGAGATCACAAAGGATGCGATCGTGAACGCGGTGCGTAATCCGCGCTCCATCGACATGAACCTTGTCAACGCACAGCAGGCGCGCAGAGTCCTTGACAGGCTTGTGGGCTTCGAGCTTTCCCCTATACTCTGGAGAAAGATCCAGCCGAAGCTTTCGGCGGGCCGCGTGCAGTCCGTGGCGCTGAGGCTTGTGGTCGAGAGGGAAAAGGAGATCATGGCTTTCCGCAACGAGGCCTACTACAAGGTGGAGGCTGTCTTCCATCCCGACGGCTATGCGGAATCCGTGAAGGTCAAAGCCATCCTTGACACGAGGTTCAAGACCATCGACGAGGCCCGCGGATTCCTCCAGGACTGCATCGGAGCGGCCTTCACGGTCTCTGACGTGGAGAAGAAGGAAGCCAACCGCTTCCCCGCCGCCCCGTTCACGACCTCGACTCTCCAGCAGGAGGCCGCAAGGAAGCTCCGTTTTCCTGTGAGCACGACGATGAGGGTCGCGCAGAGTCTCTACGAGCGCGGTCTCATCACCTACATGAGAACCGACTCCACCAACCTGTCCTCCCTGGCGCTCGGCACCGCCAGGAAGTTCATAATCGAGAACTTCGGTGAGGAATATTCAAAGACACGCCAGTTCAAGACCCACAGCAAGGGGGCGCAGGAGGCTCACGAGGCCATCCGCCCTACATTCATAGAGAACACGGAGATCGAGGGAACCGCCCAGGAGCAGAAGCTCTACAACCTCATCTGGAAAAGGACTGTCGCCTCGCAGATGGCTGATGCCAAGGTACTTAACACAACGCTCAAGATTGCTTCGGACAAGAGGCCGGAGAAGTTCAACGCGCAGGCGACCCAGGTTCTGTTCGACGGATTCCTCAAAATCTACATGGAAGGCACCGACAACCAGGAGTCGGAGGAAGACGAGGTCATGCTCCCGGATCTTCAGACCGGCACAAGGATGACGGATAAGGGAATATTGGCGGAGTGCAAGTTCACAGCCGCCCCTCAAAGATATTCAGAGGCCACCTTGGTCAAGAAACTTGAGGAGCTTGGCATCGGAAGACCTTCCACCTATGCTCCGACCATCGCCACGCTGACTACCGGCCGCGGCTACATCGTCAAAGGCGACAAGGAGGGTAAGAAGGTGGTCGTCAACGACTTGGAGCTAAAGGACGGAATCGTTAAGGATGTCACGAGGACTGAAAGCATCGGAGCCGAGAGAGGGAAACTGCTCCCTCAGGAGATCGGCATGATCGTGACCGACTACCTTGAGAAGTATTTCACCGACATCGTGGACTACGACTTCACGGCAAACGTAGAAAAGGATTTCGACCAGATCGCCGGCGGAAACCTTGTCTGGAACGAGGTCATCGCGGGATTCTATTCGCCTTTCCACAAGAAGGTCGAAGAAGTCCTCAACGACGGCAACTACAGCCATGTCTCCAAGGATCTCGGGACTGACGGGGATGGCAACCGATTCGTCGCCAAATTCGGCAAGTTCGGCCCGTTCATCCAGAAAGGAGAGGGCGAGAACGTGCAGTACGCCTCGCTTGGCAAAGGCCAGCTCATCGAGGATCTCACTCTGGAAGACGCGTTGAAGCTGTTCCAGCTGCCTCGGACGGTCGGCAAGTACAAGGATGTCGATGTGGTCGCCCTGAAAGGAAGGTTCGGCCCGTTCATCAAGTACGGTGACAAGAACTTCTCCATCCCTCGCGGCAAAGACCCTCTGACAATCACCTTGGAGGAATGCTCCGGTATCATCGAGGAAGGGCTGAACAAAAGCGCTGCTAATCCTGTGATGGCTGAATATAAAGACAGCGACATCCAGGTCATCAACGGGCGCTACGGCCCCTACATCAAGCACGCCGGCTCGAACTACAAGATTCCGAAAGGCACCGATGCGGCCAGACTCACGGAAGAGGCGTGTCTGGAGATCATCAATAATTCAAAACCAACCGAAAAAGGTAGAAGACGATACAAAAAATCTTGATTTTTTAAGTTATTTTACATAAATTAGCGGCTGTTTAGTTAGAAATTGAAAGTAATGGCAACTTATCACATCGATCAGATTGACCAGAAGATCCTCTCTTTCTTGGTTAACAACGCCAGGATGCCTTTCCTGGAAATCGCCCGCGAGTGCGGTGTTTCGGGAGCCGCTATTCATCAGAGAGTGAAAAGACTGGAGAACAACGGTGTCATCACCGGATCCAGACTGCTTGTAAAGCCTCAGGCCCTAGGACTTAACGTGTGCGCCTTCATCAGTGTCACCCTTTCGGAAGCCGACAAGTATCCGGAGGTCGTGGCCAACCTCAAGAAGATCGCCGAGATTGTGGAATGTCATTTCGTGACTGGCAAGGCCGCCCTTCTTCTTAAGGCCTACTGCTTTGACAATGATCACCTTATGGAGATCCTTATCAACACGATACAGAACATTCCTTACATCCAGTCGACCGAGACCATGATCTCCCTCGACCAGGCCATCGAGCGTCAGGTCTGGGTGAAGGACTACAAACGGACTACCTACCAGCCTGCCGAGTTCTCGAAGAAGACGAAATAATCAGCCTCGCGAGGGACAGATCCTCGGGAGATGTCAGTTTGAAATTATACCTCTCTCCGTCACAGAAGGAGAGGGGTATCCCTTTTTTACGCGCCACAGAGGCATCGTCAGTGAAAGCGGTGTCAAAGGCTTGTGAATATGCCGACTTGATGTCCTCTGACAGAAACATCTGCGGGGTCTGGGCTCCGAAAATCCGGCTTCTGTCCACCACCTCTCCCTCAGGGGAAACCATAACCTCGTTCCCGTCCTGATCCTTCACCCGGTCGATGACCTTCAGGGTGTCCACGGAAGGGATTACCGGAATGAGGGCCCTGACACCACCTGAATCCATCCGCGCGAACATATTCCTTATCAATTCCGCCGAGAGAAGCGGCCGCACTCCGTCGTGAATGGCGACAATCGCTCCGTCCGGGACCTTCTTCAACGCATTTCTTACGGAATGGAAGCGTGTGAAGCCTCCGGAAACCAATGTCTGAGGACAATTGAATCCCGAAGACAGGCAATATTCCTTCCAGAAAGGAATATGATCCTCCGGAAGAACGGTGACCACCTTGATGTCCGGAACCGCCGAGACGAACGCTTCGATGGTCCTGCGAAGAATGGGAACACCTCCAAGATCCAGGAACTGTTTCGGGACTGTCGCACCCATTCTGACACCGCTTCCGGCGGCCATGACGATTAATATTTTATTTCTATTCATAATAAATTCTTACAAATATAACTTTTTTCGTATATTTACAAGTTGTATAGTACACTTTGTGTTGAATAAAAGATAATAATAGAATCAGACATAACTGTTATGGCACTTTCATTTCTGACTCAAGAGATCGCAATGGATCTCGGAACAGCCAACACCGTCATTTTCAGGAATGACGAGATTGTCATGGATGCGCCGAGCATTGTCGCAATTGACAACAACTCCGGCAAATGCATCGCTATCGGCAGACAGGCCAAGCTCATGCACGAGCACACAAACCCGGGGATCAAGACCATCAGGCCTCTGAGGAATGGCGTGATCGCTGACTTCAACGCGGCCGAGATGATGATCAAAGGCTTCATCAAACAGGTCAACAGCAAGAAGAAGTCTCTCTTCTCCCCCAACCTCAAGATCGTGGTCGGCATTCCGTCCGGAAGCACCCAGGTGGAGATCAGGGCCGTGCGTGACTCCTGCGAACACGCCGGAGGACGCGATGTCTACCTGATCTATGAGCCGATGGCCGCCGCGCTCGGTATCGGTCTTGACGTGGAGGCACCAAAGGGTAACATGGTTGTAGACATAGGAGGAGGAACAGCGGAGATCGCCGTGATCTCGCTCGGCGGCATCGTGCAGCAGGAAAGCATCCCGACAGCCGGCGACGTGTTCAACAGCGACATCCAGTACTACATGCGCCAGCAGCACAACATCAAGATCGGCGAGACGACCGCGGAGAAGATCAAGATCGCCGTGGGTGCGGTGATTCCGGATCTGGACGAGGAGCCGGAGCCATACGTTGTGAACGGTCCTAATCTGATGACCGCGCACCCTGTCGAGGCGACAATCACCTACCAGGAGATCGCGCACTGCCTTGACAAATCCATCGCGAAACTGGAGTCCTCGATCCTTCACGTGCTTGAGATGACTCCTCCGGAGCTATATTCAGACATCGTGGAGAATGGCATCTTCCTTTCCGGCGGCGGTGCCCTGCTCAGAGGCCTCGCCAAGAGATTCACCGAAAAGGTCAACATCCAGTTCCATGTCGCCGAGGATCCGCTACGGGCCGTGGCGAGAGGAACCTGCATCGCTCTCAAGAAGACATCCAACTACTCATTCCTGATGAGATAATGCCGAAGGAGAGATCCGTAGTCCAGAGTATCATCGCAGTCGCGGTCTTCATCATTCTGGAAGCCGCGGCTGTTCTCATGCTGTCCAACAACAACGAGTTGCAGCGTCTCTGGATCGCCAGGATCTCACATGGGTTCATGGCCAAGACCTGGGGGACAACGCAGGCTGTCTCCAACTACTTCTCCCTTAAGAGGCAGAACGACGAGCTCGCCCTGGAGAACGACTTGCTGCGGAAAAAGGTTCTCGGCTACGAGCTGGCGGCCAAGGCAGCCGACCCGGATTTCAGGCCGGTCATGATGGACAATGGGTTCAACTACATCCCGGCGACCATCGTCAAGTCAAGCACGAATTCCCAGCACAACTACCTGATCATCGACAAGGGAAGCGAGGACGGTGTGACCCGCAACTCGGGCGTCATAACCTCGAAAGGCATCATCGGCATCGTGGATGCGGTCAGCGGCCACTATTCCTATGCGATCTCCTTCCTCAACACGGAATTCTTCATCAGCGCGAGGCTCGGGAACTCAGGAGCCGTCGGCCCCCTGGGATGGGACGGCACAAGTTCGGACAGAGCCATACTCAAGGAAATTCCGCTCCAGTTCAAGTTCGCTCCGGGAGACACGGTCTACACGAGCGGCTATTCCACGATCTTTCCTCCCGACATCCCGATCGGAGTGGCCGGTGAGTCAAAGATCATCAACGGAGCGACCAATGAGATCCGGGTGGATCTCTTCCAGAACCACAAGGCTCTGAAATATGTCACCATCGTCTCGAACACCAGGGCGGAAGAGATAGAGGAAATCGAGGAACAAGAACAATCAGGGAAATGAGAAACAGCTTTACGTTGACATACATTCTGCTGACGGTTGGCCAGATGATCCTGAGCAACTATTTTCATTTCACGCCTTACGTCATGCTGACCATCCTTCCGGCAATGGTACTCTGCATACCGACCAAGACCGGCACGGTCAAGGCCATGCTGATCGCTTTCGTCACCGGACTTGCAGTGGATTTCTTCGCTGAGGGAACCCTCGGCATCAACGCGCTTTCCCTCGTACCGGTCGCCCTGCTCCGGAAGCCTGTCATCGAGCTGTTCTTCGGCAGCGAGCCCTTCGAGCAGAAAGAGAACATCTCCGTCAGAAAATATGGCTTCGCCAGGGTCTCTATGGCCGTCATGCTGATGACCATGCTTTTCCTGACAATCTACACATTGGCCGACTGCGCCGGCACAAGACCGTTCTGGTTCATAGCCACAAAGGTCGGGCTCTCCACCGCCGCCGGCTACCTGGCCTCGATCTGCATCATCAACCTTCTGGCCTATGAAGACAGAAGGTAGAGGCAAGTCGTTGGTCATCGGTCTTCTGGTTGTGGCATCCATCATCCTCGGGAAGCTGTTCTACATCCAGATCATCGACGACAAGTACAAGATCAACGCGTCCAACAACTCGATGGTCTACGACATCATCTACCCGACCAGAGGCATCATCTACGACCGCAACGACAAGATCATCGTCAGCAACAAAGTCACCTACGACATCCTCGTCACCCCAAGGGAGGTCAAGCAATTCGACACCCTGATGCTGGCCGGCGCACTCAACGTCACGCCCGACTTCATCAGGGACAAGATGAAGGAATATGCCAGGAACCGTCGCCGCATAGGCTACCAGAGCGTGGTAATGCTCAAGCAGATAAAGCCGGAGACCTACATGCGGTTCGCCGAGCTTCAGTACAACTTCCCGGGATTCCGGGGGCAGGCCCGAAGCATACGCGACTATCCGGTCAACGCCGGTGGCAACCTGCTCGGCTACGTCTCCGAGGTGGACGCCAACTACATCGAGAGGCATCCCGGTGAATATCGTCCCGGAGACTACGCCGGAAAGACCGGCATAGAGGCCGCCAGGGAGAAGGAACTCCGAGGTGAGAAAGGCTATCACATCTACCTGCGCAACTCCCGCAACCAGATAGAGCAGCGCTACAAGGACGGAGAGATGGACAAGGAGGCCGTCCCTGGACACGACATCCACACGACGATCGACGCGGATCTCCAGCAGTACGGTCAGGATCTGATGAAGAACAAGGTCGGCAGCCTTGTAGCCATAGAGCCGAAGACCGGTGAGATCCTGACGCTTGTCTCCAGCCCTGGAGTCGATGTGAGCATGCTGGCGGACATCGGCCAGCACTACGACGAGATCATCAAGGACCCTCACAAGCCGATGTTCAACAGAGCCGTACAGGCTCCGTACCCTCCGGGATCGGTGTTCAAGCTTGTGAACGGCCTGATCGGGCTTCAGGAAGGCACCCTCACCACCGAGATGGCCTACCCTTGCAGCCAAGGCTACCATTTCGGCAACCGCAAGCTCGGATGCCACGTCCACAAATCCCCGCTCACCCTGGAGGAAGCAATCATGATGTCCTGCAACGGCTATTTCTGCTACGTGCTCAGGAATATTCTTGAAAACAAGAAATACCGCGACATCGGCGAGGCGCTCGACAAATGGAACGAATATGTCCAAAGTTTCGGCTTCGGACACAAGCTGGGCACGGACTTCCCCGCCGAGCTGGGCGGAACTCTGCCGACATCAAAGACGTACAACAAGATCTACGGCAAGGGAGGATGGAAATTCACCACGATCATATCCATCTCCATCGGCCAGGGCGAGGTCGGAGCCACGCCTATGCAGATCGCCAACCTCGCGGCGACCGTCGCCAACAGAGGGTGGTACAAGATCCCGCACATCGTGAAAGCGTCGGAAGGGGTCGAGATTGATCCGAAATATTACGAGAGGCAGTACACGATGGTTGACACGACGAATTTCAAAAAAGTGACGCAAGGCATGTGGAGGGCGGTCAACAGTGGATTCGGATCGGGAGGAACGGCATCCATCGCCGCGGTTCCGGGGCTGGACATCTGCGGAAAGACCGGTACGGCACAGAATCCGCGCGGCGCGGACAACTCCGTGTTCATCTGCTTCGCCCCTAAGGACGATCCGAAGATCGCCGTGGCCGCCTACATCGAGAACGCCGGATTCGGCGCCACCTGGGCCGCACCGATCGCATCCCTGCTGGTCGAGAAATATCTCAACGGAGAGATCAGCGACAAGCGCCGGCCTCTGGAGGACAGGGTTCTTCAGGGCAATCTCATGTCAAGGGTCAAGGCTTATAAATAGTTGAGCGATGGAGAACTTTTCAGACAGAGGAATAAGGAAGAGTGTTGACTGGGCGCTGGTGGTCACCTACCTGCTGCTCATCCTCATCGGCTGGGTCAACATCTACGCCTCCATCCATTCCGACGGCCCCGTCACCATATTCGACTATAATTTCCGCTCCGGCAAACAGTTCGTCTGGATACTCACGGCGCTCGGACTTGCAGCTCTGATTCTGTTTGTGATCAACGCGCAGTTCTGGGAAAGCGCCTCGGTGCCGCTGTACCTGTTTGTCATGTGCCTGCTTGTGAGCGTGATATTCCTTGGCGTGGAGGTCAAAGGATCCCGTTCCTGGTTCGAGTTCGGCCCTGTCAGGTTCCAGCCCGCCGAAGTCTCAAAGATCACGACATCCCTGCTCCTGGCCACGCTGATGAGCCAGGTCAACTTCAAGATCACGAAGTTCAAGGACTTCATGCTCACCGCGTTGATTCTCGGAGTCCCGATGCTTGTCATCCTGGCGGAGAGCGAGACTGGATCAGCTCTCGTCTACGTCGGCTTCATATTCGTGATGTACCGGGAAGGATTCTCAGGTTGGTGGATATTCTGCATCGGTGCGGCGGCTCTGCTTTTCATACTGACGCTGACGGTGTCGCCGTACGTGTCGCTGCTCGTGCTGGCAGGGATCATCCTTCTTTGCAACCTGATGGAGTCTGGCAAGTTCAACGCCATGTTCTGGGTCGGCGCGGGACTGTTCCTGCTGATGTGCCTCCTGCCATGGATCCTTGGCAAGTTCAATCCGGAGGGCATCGCCGGGAAGATCAAGCCGCTGTACATACTGATCGGCATGTGCGTCTGCGCCGTTCCATTCATGATCATCAAGGGCTACAAGTCACGCCGGAGATTCCTGTCGATGTCCGCTCTCGGTCTGGTCGCCGGGGTTGCCTTGGTCTTCTCCACCGAATTTATTTTCAATAACATACTCCAAGACCATCAGCGAAAAAGGATAGAGGTTCTCCTTGGCATGAAAGAGGATCCCGCCGGTGTGGGCTACAATGTCAACCAGAGCATGATCGCGATCGGATCGGGCGGTCTGACCGGGAAAGGATTCCTCGGCGGCACGCAGACCACGTTCGGTTTTGTGCCGGAGCAAAGCACAGACTTCATCTTCTGCACGGTAGGTGAGGAGTGGGGCTTCATTGGCTGCTTTGTTGTGATAGCCCTCTATGTTTTCCTGATCCTGAGGATCATCTCTGATGCCGAGAAAAGCCGGGAGGCGTTTACCCGCATCTACGGCTACTGTGTCGCCTCCTGCATATTCATGCACCTTTTCATCAACATCGGGATGACCATCAGCCTCATGCCGGTAATCGGCATCCCTCTGCCGTTGCTGAGTTACGGAGGTTCCTCCTTGTGGGCGTTCACCGTGCTGATTTTCATCTTCATAGCACTGTATCGCCAAGAGAAGAAATACTATTAGCCGATCTTCCTAACATCACTACTTTTTAAACTTCTTAAGGGGCTTTACACAATCAATGACATTTTTTTAGTAAATTTGCAGCCCACACCGCCTTGGTGGTGAAATGGTAGACACGAGGGACTTAAAATCCCTTGGACAGAAATGTCCGTGCGGGTTCGATTCCCGCCTGAGGCACCTTAAAAAAAGAGCTAACTGACTGATTTTCAGCGGTTAGCTCTTTTGGTATCTCAATTTTTGGCGACATTTTGGCGACTTATCGGGCGGTTTGAAGTTTGCACGTACTATTTAGCCCGATCTTTCATTATGCCTTTACATATTTCTGGTTTGGATCATTCGGCTTATCAGGAATCGTGAGTTTAAGTCTCCCTTGCTCCACAAGAGGATTAATGTGTTTTTTTCTATTCTTAGTCTGATTTGTCAAGCCCATCCTTGATAGGATTTCTGCTGCTGTTCTAGGGACGGTGCAAAAGTTAATAATGTCTTGTTCCTTCCCCGGCAATTTGACTTTTGATGGTGCAACTCCGTTACTCGACTCCGTTACTTTTTGTTGAGCTCCGTTACTTTTCTTGGTTACTCCGTTACCAAACTCCGTTACTCTGACACGTTCTTGGTTACTTCCCCGCCAAAAAGTAACTATGACCTCTTTCTTCTTGGTGTCGTTAACGACCTCCATTTTGTCATCCAGTTCACGAGCACGAAGGAAACCACTGCCAATGCCTGAATAGGGTAGTAAAAATGCTCCGTGAGTAAAAAGCATCTTGTTCCGCGGAAGGGATGTACCAGATAGGACATCCTCAACCTCCAATCCGCCCGGAAGGGCGCCAGGGCTATGGATCTCTACACGGTTATCAAAGACAAACACCCGAATGGGCGCCTCCCAACTGTAAGAACGATGCAGGAGGGCATTGGAACATATTTCGGACAGTGCGCCAACAGGTATCTCCAGTTGTCCAAGAGAGTTGAAATCAGAATCCACCTGAACATTGTGAAGATTCCGCTTGAGAAAAGCCATCATCGCTTCATACTGGATAAGAATGCCGCCATCGGTATCCAAGTCATCCATTTTATCACGGAACTCAGTTCCCCCTAGGCTGTTCCCGATAAAGCTGACGCATTTGACTGTGGCAGTAGGAAGCCAACGCCATGGATGTCTGCCGAACAACAGCATCGCCGCATAGGTGATGCCGCCATCAGAACGAATGAGCCCAAAGTTCTTCAACAAGCGTTCAACCGTCATTCCAGATGCCGCCAAACTAACAAGCTCGTCAGCGGAAGCATCCTGTATCTGCTCATAAGTCAAATCCTTGGATTTGTAGGACGCCTCAAACCTCTTTATTAGGTAGGTCTTGACAACATTCATATCCAGGTCCGCAATAGTTGCTCCGGGGATGATAGCCTCATCTTGTCGGAATGTGCCGCTATCGGACATCATCTCGGCAATCTCTGCGTTGTCAACGATGCGACGCTTGTTAGCGCCGTTCTTAACCCAGACAACTCCCTTGTTGTCCTTGTATGGCTTATTGATGCCCTCAAGGACTGTAACGGCTATCAATTGCCCGCCAGGGACATCAACGTTTTCAGCTTTGATGGAAACGGCGGGATGGACTTGGTCGGTTGCGATTTGGGAAAGAAGCCCTGTTTGCTCCTGCACCTCCGTGCGTGAAAGCGCATTGACCTTTCCCGTTTTATCATTGACTCCTATGATAATCAATCCGCCTCCCCGCTCATTGGCGTAGCAAACCATTTCTTTCCCCAACTCATACGCATCAGTGACCCGTTCCTTCATTTGAACGGGTGTCTGCTCACCTTTCCCACAAAGCTTGAGTATTTCTTGCGTTGTCATAGTCTCAACGTATTTCTACAAAGTTAAAGTTTTTCTCGCTCAAACATGGAAACCATCAGTATATTTTCCCTATAAGACACCCAGCATTAATAGAATTATTATTTTTCGCGTCACTATCGCTGAAAAGTGACATAGATTATAAGGTTTTTCGCAAAAACGGCTTTCTATGCGCTTCTGAGCGACTGTTTCAAAAATGGGAACAGGGGCAGTATCCGAAGGTCATATCGATTCATGAAAGAATTATCAAAAAACTACGGCCATTTCAAAAATTAGCCGTATATTTGTCGCGAATCATACGCATATGGCCAAGTTTTACCAAGACATCTCTGCAAGCGGAGGAACGATACGGACTCATGAACTACGTGAGCCCAGGGCTTACTATGGAATCAACAAGGCTATCAAATCCGGCAATGTCATCAGAATCAAGAATGGTGTGTATATTCTCCCTGAAGAACTGGCGACCACGATGATAGATGTTGAAAGGATCGTCCCCGGCGGTGTCGTTTGCATGTATTCCGCGTGGGATTATTATGGGCTTACCACTCAAATCCCTGATGGATTTTACGTTGCTATAGAAAAGCACAGGAAAGTGGTGGCCCCGGAGATTTCTGGCATCATTCTCTGCTATTGGGAAGAGAAATACTGCACGATGGGCGTTGAAGAAGCTGACATTGCCAATCATAAGGTTAAGATTTTCTGCATCGAGAAAAGCGTTTGCGACGCTGTAAAGTTTCGTAACAAGATCGGGACTGAAGTGGCTGTTGAGATTCTTAGGAACTATCTCAAGCGCAAGGATCGTAACATTTCCCGTCTTATGGATTACGCAAAACAAATGAGAGTGCTGTCAACAATGAGACAATACCTTGAAATGGGGCTGTAATATGGAAAAAAAAATGTAGCAAAGTCGGTTCGGGCCAAACTCCTGAACATCCGGGATTCAGTGCCTGGAACCGAATATATACAGATTCTGCTCAGATACATCCAAGAGCGGATGTTGTACAGGCTGTCGATGAGCCAATATCGGGATAACTTCTGTCTGAAAGGAAGTGCACTTCTCTTCGCCTACGAAAAGTTCAAGGCTCGTCCGACGAAAGACATTGATTTCCTGGGCGACAAGATTAGCAGAGACAAAGAAAGCATTCGAAAAGCTTTCCGAGAGATCTGCGCAATTCAATGCCCTGAAGATGGTCTTATGTTCGATAACGGAGAGAATGACATTAAGGTTGAGGACATTTCTTTGGACAAAGAGTATAACGGCGTCACAGTTACTGTGACAGCTCATCTTGACACCATTGTACAACCTTTTTCTATGGATATTGGGTTTGGAGATATTGTTATTCCAGAGCCCCAGGAACTGGATTATCCCTTGCTTCTTGATGATATGCCGGAGGTTAGCATCAATGCTTATTCTTTGGAGACTGTTGTAGCAGAAAAGTTCCAGACAATGATTGATCGGGCGCTGGCAAACAGCAGGATGAAAGACATCTATGATGTATATTCCATTCTTTCGTCAGAATCAGCACGTGTCAAGGTAAATGAGGAAACCCTTTCTGAAGCAATTGCCTCTGTTTTCAGCAATAGAGGAACGACATATACTGAGAATCACCCTCTTTTCAATGGCGAATTCAAGAATGATCCTATCAAGCAGACTCAATGGAACGCATTCTTGAAAAAGATGAAATACAAGGGAGTCTTACCTCTGAATGAGGCCGTTGATTATATTACGGAAAAGTTGTCCCCCTATTGGCTATCGTTGAAGAAATGAATTCATTTCACACATACGCATTTCCTAACGCAAAGAGCATTATTGTTTGCGGAGATATTCACGGCGAATTCAACGCCGTGATATACAAGCTATGTATCCAATACCAGATGACAGAATTGCTGCCGGAAACCATGCAGGAAGGACACGGGCGGCACTCCCTGTGCAATTCTGTTTCCGGTCTTTTCCACCGAACACCTTTGGGGAAGACGCTACTTCAGAAACACGAAGAAAACAGCGAGAACCAGGCACACGAAGGCGGCGAGGTGGTTCCAATGAAGGGATTCACCCTTGAAGAGGAGGGTGACAATGAGAGTGAAGACGATCAGCGAGACAACTTCCTGAATGACTTTTAGTTGCATTATGCTGAACGGGCCGCCGTTGCCGTTGAAGCCCAAGCGGTTGGCGGGAACCTGGGCGCAATATTCAAAGAAAGCCAGTCCCCATGAAAAGAGGATGACCAGAATCAGCGGCCAGCTGGTGGAGACCTTCATCTCCTGAAGCTTCAGGTGGCCGTACCAGGCGAATGTCATGAATATGTTGGAAAGGACCAACAGCAGAACAGTTCCTATCGCTCTCATTGTGTCATTGAATATTAACGGGCGCAAATGTAGTAATATTCTTTGGAATATTCAGTCGCTCCGGTGATAGGCATGTCCTAGCAGACCCGCGCTTCGACAGACACAGTGACCGACGGATCAGCGGCTGGCCAATCATCGGTCGGTGCTTCCCGGTTGCCGGGCTTGCCGAAGCGGCTGATTTGCGGGCGGTCAAATAATAAATCGAAATTTATTGTCGCAATTTTGCTTATAATCTTTTTTGGGCTTACCTTTGCCGAACAAAAGTAAAACATTTTATAAACAGATAATTCTTATCAATTATGAGCGAAGAGAAATTCAGAATCGAATCTGACCTTCTTGGAGAACTTCAGGTTCCGGCTGAGGCCTACTACGGTGTCCAGACACAGAGAGCCCTCAACAACTACAAGATCTCCAACACCAGGATGTGCGACTACCCTGAGTACGTCATCGCCATGGCCTGCGTCAAACTTGCCGCGGCACAGACGAACAAGGAACTCGGAGCTATGGATCCGAAGATCGCCGACGCGATCGTGGAGGCATGCCGCGAGATCATCGACGGAAAGTTCCACGACCAGTTCCCTGTGGACATGATGCAGGGAGGCGCGGGAACATCCGTGAACATGAACGCCAACGAGGTGATCGCCAACAGGGCTCTTGAGATCATGGGACATGCAAAGGGGGAGTACCAGTTCTGCTCACCTAACGACCATGTGAACTGCGCCCAGTCTACCAACGACGCCTATCCTTCTGCCTTCCGCTACGCTTTCATCAGGATGAACAGAAAACTGGAGAAGAGCCTCAAGAATCTCATCGACGCGTTCAAGGAGAAGGGTGAGGAATTCAAGGACGTTATCAAGATGGGCCGTACACAGCTTCAGGACGCGGTTCCTATGACCTCCGGCCAGGAGTTCCACGCCTATGCCACCAACCTTGAGGAAGAGGTTCTGAACCTTGAGAGAAACGTGAATCTTCTCTATGAGATCAACATGGGAGGCACCGCAATCGGTACCGGCCTCAATGCCAAGCCTGGTTTCGCAGAGCTTTGCGCCAAGAAGATGACCGAACTCACAGGCGAGAAGTTCATCGCTGCTCCGGATCTCGTGGAGGCCACTCCTGACACTGGCGCCTATGTCAGCTACTCTGGTGCCCTCAAGAGACTGGCAGTCAAGCTCTCCAAGATTTGCAACGACCTCAGGCTCATGGCCTCCGGTCCTCGCTGCGGTCTGAAGGAGATCAATCTTCCGCCTATGGCTCCAGGCTCATCAATCATGCCTGGCAAGGTCAATCCTGTCATCCCGGAGGTCACCAATCAGGTTTGCTTCAAGGTGATCGGCAACGACATGACCGTCTCTTTCGCTGCCGAGGCCGGACAGCTCCAGCTGAATGTCATGGAGCCTGTGATCGCAGAATCCATCATGGAGAGCATCACCTGGCTGACGAACGCGATGAACACCCTGCGCGAGAAGTGCATCGAAGGCATCACCGTCAACAAGGAGCGTTGCTACGAGATGGTGAAGAACAGCATCGGCATCGTGACCGCCCTCAACCCTATCATCGGCTACAAGGCCAGCACCAAGGTCGCCAAGGAAGCTCTTGAGACCAACCGCTCCGTCTACGACATCGTCCTCGAAAGAGGCATCCTCAGCAAAGAGGAGCTAGACAAGGCCCTGGATCCAAAGAATATGATCGGATAGCTTCTTCCATATATACATACTAAAAGCGCCGACCCGTCCGGGTCGGCGCTTTTAGTATTCATTAATCAAAGATTACTTCTTCGAAGACTTGGATGGCTTGGCGGTGCCATTCTTGGCGGCAAGGCGCTTCTGGTTCCATATTGTGGCATCGTACATCACAGGTGTACCGATGAAGATGGAAGCGTAAGTACCGATGCAGATACCAAGGATGAGGGCAACCGCGAGACCTCTGATGGACTCTCCGCCGAAGATCGCGATGGCGAGCATGGTTACGAGAGTGGATACAGAGGTGTTGACGGTACGGGTCAACGTGGCGTTGATGGCCTGGTTGGTGTTCGTCCTCACGTCAACGTTAGGATGCAGAACTCTGTACTCACGGATACGGTCGAAGATAACCACGTTGTCGTTGATGGCGTAACCGATGATCGTAAGGATGGCCGCGATGAACGTCTGGTCAACGTCAAGGTTGAACGGCAGGATTCCCGAGAACAGGGAGAAGAAGCCGATCACGATGATGGCGGTGTGGGCGAGTGAGACAACTCCACCAAGACCCCATGTCCATCCCTTGAAACGGAACGCGATGTAGGCGAAGATCACCAGCAGGGAGAGGATGACGGCGATGATAGCGTCCCTCTTCATGTCGTTGGCGATCGTAGGGCCGACCTTGTCGGACGAGATGATACCGTTAGGATTATCTACGGTAGACTTGAACTGTTCGAGAGTGATGTCCTTCTCGGCGAAGAACGGCTTCAAGGCATGATAAAGCATAGACTCAACCTCGGCGTCAACGTCTGTGGACTCCTGCTCGATCTTGTACTGGGTCGTGATCTTCATCTGGCTCTCACCACCGAACTGCTTTACCTCGACGGCACCGTCGAACTCAACCTCGGCGGCGCTGCGGATCTGCTCGGCAGTGACTGGCTGGTCGAAACGTACAACATAGGTACGGCCACCGGTGAAGTCAACACCGTAGGTGAAGCCCTTGGTGAAGACGGAGACGATGGAGATGACGATCAAGGTGCCGGAAATGATGTAAGACCACTTGCGGCCGGCGATGAAGTCAAAGTGTGTGTTCTTGAGGAAGTTCTTGGTAAGATCATTCTCGAACGCGATGCTCTTGCCCTTCGAGATACGGTCATCGAAGATAAGTCTGGTGATGAAGATCGAGGTGAGGACAGAGGTGATGATACCGATGATCAACGTGGTGGCGAAGCCCTGGACAGGACCGGAACCGAACACGAAGAGGACGATACCGGTAAGGAGGGTTGTCACCTGACCGTCGATGATGGCGGAGTAGGCGTTCTTGTAACCGTCGGCCACAGCCTTGCCCAAGCCCTTTCCGGCGGCGAGTTCCTCTTTGATACGCTCGTAGATGATCACGTTGGCGTCAACGGCCATACCCATTGTCAGGACGAGACCGGCGATACCAGGGAGAGTCAGGACGGCTCCGAATGAAACGAGGACTCCGAAGAGGAGAAGCACGTTGCAGAGGAGGGCGAGGTCAGCGGCGACACCGGCGCCCTGATAGAAGAAGATCATGTAGACAAGCACCAGGATGAACGCGATAAGGAACGAGATCATACCGGCGTTGATTGACTTGGCACCGAGGGAAGGACCTACTACCTGCTCCTGGATGATGGTGGCAGGCGCAGGAAGCTTACCTGACTTGAGGACGTTCACAAGGTCGGTCGCCTCGTCCGGTGTGAAGTGACCGGTGATGGAGGAGCTTCCGCCCGTGATGGCGTTCTGGACGTTAGGGTAGGAATATACCATGTTGTCGAGAACGATGGCAATCTGCTTGCCGACGTTGTCGCTGGTCATGCGGGCCCAGATATTGGCGCCCTCGGCGTTCATGCTCATTGAGACTGAAGGCTCACCGTTTGAACCGTGGTCGTAGACGACGCGGGCGTCGGTGATCACACCTCCGTCAAGCTTAGCCTTGCCGTCCCTTGAGGTGGCCTTGATGGCGACAAGTTCGAAGATGTTGTCTCCCTGGACATACTCGGAAGGTTTCACAGACCACATCGGCTTGAACTCGGCAGGGAAGATCTCGGCGATCTGAGGCATAGAAAGGTACCTGTTGACCTTGGCGGTGTCAATCGCGGAAGCGAAACCGATGCAGGCGTTGTTGGAGCCGGAAGGGTTCAGCACAGCGAAGAGAGGGTTGGCCTTCTTGTAGGCGTCAAGCTCCGCGGAGGTGTTCTGGTTCTGCGCGATCTCTGAAGTGATGAGAGAGTCTGCGCCATCCTGTGGCTCGACTACAGCCTCCGGCTGCCCGGTGACCTCTGTGGAGTCAGACTCACCGGCGAGGATCTCCGCGAGTTTCGCATTGGCCTCGGCAAGATAGCCTGAAAGTTCCTGGTTGGTGTAGGTCTCCCAGAACTCAAGGGAAGCTGTTCCCTGGAGGAGCTTTCTCACACGCTCAGGCTCCTTCACGCCAGGAAGCTCGACAAGGATACGTCCGCTGTTGCCAAGCTTCTGGATGGAAGGCTGTGTCACACCGAAACGGTCGATACGGCTTCTGAGCACGTTGAAGGAGTTGGCCACGGCACTTTCAGCCTCGCTGCGGATGACGCTGATGACCTCGGCGTCAGTGGAGGCCGGGGTGATCTTGTCCTTCATCTCGTAGGTACCGAAGATCTGGGCGAGGGTCTGGCCGTTGGCCACCTCTTTCCAAGCATCGGCGAAAAGGGTGATGAAGTCCTCCCTTGAGTTGACGCTGCGATCCTTTGCAAGGGCGAGAGCCTTCTGGAACTCAGGGTTCATGCTGTTGCCGGAGATGGCTCTTACAAGATCCTGGAGCTGAACCTGAAGCATAACGTTCATACCGCCCTTGAGGTCCAGACCGAGATTTATCTCCTTTGCCTTGCACTCCTTGTAGGTGTTCCAAAGGAAAACCTTCTGGGAAGAGATGGAGTCAATGAACACTCTGTTCTGTTCTTTCCTGATGGAGTCCAGATAGTAAGCCTGGTCATTTTCAGGAACCTGTGCGAAAGACGCTGAATTCTGGGCGGCAACGGCTGCCTTCTCAGCGAATTTCTCCGCTTTCTTTTCCTGGATGGATGTCACCGCAGTGAAGGAAAGCTGCCAAATGGAAGCGATCGCAAGCAGAATGGCGACAAGCCTAATCCAACCTTTACTTTGCATAATTTTTACCTTTATTTTATTGTTTTAATTTTTTCGCATAAAAATAGGGGTACAAATTTAGCATTTTTTTCTTAGAAAGAAATTATCTGCCAAGTATTTCTTATTTTTGCAGACGCAATCACCGAGATTTTTCAGAATGAAGGACAAAATATTCATCGGCATATTCGCATTGATCGTCCAGATCGCGTCCCTTTCGGAGGCTTCAGCCCAAGTCTCCCCCACAAAACTTATGATCAAGGCTGACTCCTGTAGGCTGGCCTACAATTTCGCGGAGGCGGTCCAGTACGGCGAGGGTGCTGTCGAAGCATTGGACTCAACGGCGTCGGCAAAGGCGGAAGATCTACTTCTGATGGCTCGCAATGGTCTGAATATGATGGGGTTCTGTAGCCAGCCGACAGTGGTGGCCAAGAAGACTTTCCAACTCAGGGACTTTTTCCTGTTCTACCCTTTGAAGGATTTCAGCTGGAGAAAGGCACCCAACCAACTCGACTCGCTCGGAGGTGATGACCTGTCCCGCGCCATCTATGTTCCGGAGGGAACGAGGGACATCTACTATTCAGCCAAGGACGAGGAAGGAATCAGAAACATCTATAGAACCCATCTTGGGGACTCGCTCTGGTCTGTACCTGCCCTGATCAACGAACAGATGACCAGTTCCTCAGATGAGATCTACCCTATGCTGTCCCCTGACGGGCAATCGCTTTACTTCGCGTCCAAGGGACTCTACGGCATGGGCGGCTATGACCTCTACGTCTCGAACTGGAACAAGGAGACTAACGACTGGGACGTACCGGTGAACATGGGCTTTCCATATTCATCGCCCTATGACGACTTCCTGTTCGCCAACACCGACGACGGCAAGTACTCGATCTTCGCGTCCAACCGCGAGTGCGGACGCGACAGTGTCACGGTCTATGTTCTTGAATATGACAGCATGCCTGTCCGCAAGGCGGTCTCCGATGTGGGCGAGCTGAGGGCGCTGGCCGCCCTTGATCCGGCAGGCGACCCGTCCAGAATCAACAACGGATCGACCTCCTCCGACAATGCCCAACAGGACGAAGGAACCAAACGGTACATGGACAAAATGCGGGAGGTCAGGGCGTTGCGAGACTCGGTGACAAGATTCAGCAAAAATCTGGACAAGCTGAGATCGGGCTTCGCCACCGCCTCCGACGAGGAAAAGGCCAGGCTCACCGCCGAGATCACAGAGAAGGAGATGATGCTCCCGACCCTTAACGGCAACCTGAACGCCGCCGTGAAGGAGCTTCAGAACATCGAGATGGATTTCCTGGCCAACGGAATCGTGATCGACACGCGGCGGCTCCAGGCCGAGGCCGACAAGGAGATTGTCGGGACAGCCTCCGGCTACACATTCTCCAAAAACAGTTACGGCCCGGATCTTCATCTGGAGATCCTCAAGCCGAAACCTTCGTTCGACTATTCGTTCATGATCCTCCCGGAAGGACGTTTCGCCGAGAACAACACCCTGCCGGAAGGCATTGTCTATCAGATAAGAATATTCACCCTCAGCAGAAAAGCCTCTGTCTCCGATCTCAACGGCCTGAGTCCTGTGTTCGAGAGAACCACGACAACCGGTAAGCATGCCTATTCCGTCGGGCTTTTCAAGTCCTACAAAGATGCTCTTTCCAACCTTAACAAGGTGAAGAAGAGAGGGTTCCGCGACGCGCAGATCGACGCGTTCCAGAATGGCCAGATCATCGGCGTGTCGAAGGCCAGGGATCTTGAGTCGAAAGTCAGGACCTTGATGATGGTCAGGATCTACCCGGAGAACGGACAGTCTCTGTCCGAGGAGGCCATCGCGGCGATCCACGAGCATTCGGACAAGGATCTCATCAAGAGCGTCGAGGCCGGAGCCGTGGTGTTCACCGCCGGCCCGTTCGAGGACAAGTCGCAGGTGGACGCCCTTGTCGCCGCCCTGAAGGCCGCAGGAGCCGAGAACATCTCCATCACCGAATCCTCGTCGGATTAACATAGGAGAGGTATTATGAAGAAAGTCGGAAAAGTGCTTGTTGTGGACGACAACGCGGGGATCCGGTCCGCGTTGAAGATTCTGCTGCCTCTACGGTTCGAGGCTGTGGAGATCCTGCCGTCGCCCTCGCAGCTGATAAGCACCGTCAACTCCTTTCAGCCTGACGTGATCCTGCTGGACATGAATTTCAACACGGACATCAACACCGGCAACGAAGGCCTCTTCTGGCTCAGCGAGTTACGCAGCAACAACCCGAATCAGAAAGTAATCCTGCTCACCGCCTACGCCGACATCTCCCTGGCTGTTGAAGGCATGAAAAGAGGGGCGTTCGACTTCATCGTGAAGCCTTGGGAGAACGAGAGGCTTCTCGCTACGCTGGAAAGGGCGGTGGCGGAGAACCGCAAGGACAGCAGGAAGTCTGATGAATATTCCACCGGACCGACCGGCATGTACTGGGGCACGTCATCGGCGATGGCCGAGATCAAGAAGACGATAGAGAAGATCGGCCCGACGGATGCCACAGTTCTGATAACGGGCGAGAACGGAACCGGTAAGGATCTTCTGGCCAGAGAGATACACAATCATTCCGAGAGGAGGAACGGCCCGATGGTCAGCGTGGATGCCGGAGCGATTCCGGAGACCCTTTTCGAGAGCGAGCTCTTCGGCCACGTCAAGGGCGCGTTCACGGACGCCTACACCGACAAGGCCGGAAAGATCGAGCTTGCCGAGGGCGGAACCCTGTTTCTGGACGAGATCGGGAACATTCCGCTTCACCTTCAGGCCAAGCTTCTGAGGGTTCTCCAGAACCGCACGATCACCCGGGTGGGCGACACCAAGCCCCGCAACGTGAACATCCGCCTCGTCTGCGCCACGAACATGGATCTGCGCCAGAAGGTGCAGGAAGGCTCTTTCCGGGAGGATCTCTTCTACAGGATCAACACGATTAGCATCCATCTGCCGGCCCTGAGGGAGCGCCCGGAAGACATCGTTCCGCTCGCGGAGATATTCATAAAAAGGTTCGACGAGAAGTACCATCGCGAGGTGGAGGGCATCGCATCGGAGGCGAAGGCCGCTTTGAAAGACTGCCACTGGAGCGGGAATATTCGTGAATTACAGAATTGCATCGAGAAGGCGGTGATTCTCTCCGAGGGCAGCGAGCTGACAGATAAGGAGTTGCAGCTGCCTACCGAGGCGCTTGTCGAAGGAAGCGATCAGCCGGTCGAGACCTTGGAGGAGGTCGAGGAGAGAGCGATCCGGGCGGCGGTGGAGAAATATTCAGGAAACATGTCGCTGGTGGCCAAGGCGTTGAATGTCAGCCGCCCGACCCTCTACAGCAAACTCAAGAAGTACGGAATTTAGGAATATGCTTCCGTGGCCTGAAATAGCGATTCTTGCGGGAGCCATCGTGGCGGTAGCTTTGGCCGCGGTGCTGGCAACACGGTACCGCATCCTCAAGAAGGTCACCTATATGCTTGACGCACTGGAGGACAAGGAGACCAACTTTCGTTTCGACGAGAGGGGGCTGGGCAGCCGGAAGATCAACCACACATTGAACCGTATCCGCACCATATTCCAGAAAGAGACCGCCGACATACGTGAGCAGGAAGAATATTACGGGCAGATGCTTGACAAGGCGAAGACGGGCATCGTCGTGCTGGAGTCCGGCACCGATTCTGTGCTCTACACCAACAAGCAGGCGCGGCTCCTTCTGAGCGTGTCGTCGCTTAGCACCCTTCGCCAGCTGGACATCATGAGCCCTTCCTTGAGAGTGGCTTTCGAGAAAGTCGAGGAGGGTCTGGACCAGAAGGCCTCACTCTATTCGGAAAGCTCGCAGACGAACATTTCCCTGTCCGCCACATCGGCGCACATCGGGCGTAAGGACGTGAAAATCATCGCGGTAAACGACATCTCTGAGGCCATCAAGGAGAACGAGTCGGAGTCCTGGACAAGGCTCATCAGGGTGCTGACCCACGAGATAATGAACACCGTCACCCCGATCGCATCCCTTTCCGAGGCTCTTTCCGAATATGCCGGGACGATCACTCCGCCCTCTGACGGGCCTGATCTGAAGGCAGGTCTGGAGACCATCGCCAGCTCGTCCCGCGGTCTGATAAAATTCGTCAATTCGTACAGGGATCTGACCCACGTGGCCGTGCCGGTGCGCAAGGCGTTCTTCGCCAGGGATATAGCCGCCAAGGTGATCGACCTGAGCCAGCCGGTTCTGACAGCCGCCGGAGCGACCGCCTGTTTCGTGGAGAAGACCGAGGACGTGCTGCTGTACGCCGACGAGAGCCAGATCTCCCAGATCCTGATCAACCTTGTGAAGAACGCTGCACAGGCCGGTGCGAGACACATAGAGATCTCCGCCGAGCTGGACAAGCGTGACAACGCCGTCATCAACGTCAGCAATGACGGCCCTCCGATCAGCGCCGCAAGCCAGGAGGAGATCTTCATCCCGTTCTTCACCACCAAGCCTGAGGGCAGCGGCATAGGCCTGAGCCTCTCCTGCCAGATCATGCGCATGCACGGCGGCACCCTCCGCCTCTCCCGCTCCGACACCGAAGCGACTGTTTTCACGCTGATATTCAAGTAAAACTCCTTAGCGTCCGGAAGGTTGCCCCGACGAACCCTCCGCGCTTCGCGCTCCGTCCCTCCCAGCCTGACGGCTGGGCCCCTCCCGCTTATAGCCGCGGGTGGCCAAGGTTCGCTGTGGCAACCTCCCGGCCGCCGCAAAGCGGACCGAGAGAACCCAACCCTACTCGTTCTTGAGGGACTCGACAGGGTTGGTGTGAGCGATCCTCAGGGAGCCGATCACGATGACGCTGACGATGATGGCCAGCACGATGATGTCGGCGGCGATGAAGAACAGAGGTGACAGGGTGATCTTCAGGGCGAACTGCTCCAGCCAGTAATGCGCCACAAGCCAAGCCCCGGCGTCACCGATAAGGACAGCGACAAGAGCCACTTTCAGCACATCCATCACGAGCATCGACACGATCTCCGAGGATTGCGCTCCGTTGACCTTGCGGACGGCGATCTCGGCGCTTCGGCGATAGTTCTCGTCACGGACGTAGGAGATCAGGCCGATCACCGCTATCAGCAGGGCGAACAACGCTCCAAGGGTGTAGGTTCTCTTCATCTGCCTCGTCGGATCGTATAGGCTCCTGAACGTCTCGGCGTAAGACTTCACTTCGGCGTCGCTGTCAGGAGCGACCTCCCGGATTGTCTTCTCCACCTTACGCATCGTCTCCGGAGTGACATCCGTGAGCTTCACGACAAGTGTCTGCATCAGCCTTGACCAGTCAAAGTCAGCCTTTTCCTCATCGGTGAGGAAGTCCTTGTTCCAGCAGAAACGCACGCTCGGACAGTTGTTCGGATCAGAGACGCTTCCGATGACATAGTCCTCATAGACTCCGCAGATCGTGACCTGCCCGTGCTCGGTGATGCCGACAATCTTTCCAACGGCTCCGTCAGACCAGTTGGCGAAAGCCGCCATCTTGGTCACAAAGGACTTGCTGACAGCGACATCATTCGGTCCTTTTGGAGCGGATCCCTCGACGAGCCGGAAGCCCATCATATTGAAGAAACCTTCCGTGGCGCCATATTCATCAGCGACATTGAAGAGTTCCCTGTCGTCACCAGGAAGGGTAATATTATTGCCGGAAGCTGACGCCAAAGGTGTCACGTAGGTCAGTTCAGCAGCCTCGACCTCAGGCAGCTGGCGAAGAGCACCGGCGATGGCTGTCATCTTCGTCTGGTCGTAGGACGGGAATGTCTCATAGACAAGATTGCTGTAGTTGTAGCCCGGATCGGCGTTCAGCACCTTGCGGTACTGGAAGCTGACGATCAGCACCAGCGACACCAGCACGGCGTTGATGGCGAACTGGAAGGCAAGCAGTGAGATCTTCCAGCGGCGCTTGCTCTCCTTGTAGCCTCGGAAGGCGCTGGAAATAGGGATTTTGGTGAACATCCTCGCCGGAATGACGGCGGAGACAAGGAACACCAAGATCACAATCCCGACAATGATCCAGACGGAAAGCGGAGTGACAAGATCCTTCACAGGGACTCCCAACAGGGATTCAACTGCACCCCTGAACGCAAAGATCAGCAGGGCTGCCACGGCGAGGGAGACACCCAAATTCCAGGCGGTCTCCTTGAGCAGGATCTTGTTGATGTCCCAAGGCTGGGCTCCGTAGCATTTGCGGACTCCGACCTCACGCGCTCTGCGGATGACATCCGAGATGGCCACAAGGACGTAGTTCATAATGGACACAAGCAGCAGCAGCGCGGCGATGATGGAGAGGATGAACACAAGGTTTCTGACCTCAGGCCTCGAGCTGTGCTCGGTGGCCAAAGGCGAAAGGAAGTACCAGAGAGTGAGTCCGCTCTTCTCCATTTCCTCCAAAGGCTGGTGAGCCTTCTGCATCTCGTGGATGGCATCCTTAAGCGACGCCGGATCAACCCCTTCGGCCAATTTGACGAAAGCGACGTACCTGTCGTTGCCGACCCAGTTGGAGAGGCTCCACTTGCTCATCGCCTCGATGGAAAGGATGACATCGGCGTGGATCGATCCGTTCTTAGGGAAGTCCTCATAGACTCCGCAGACAGTCAGCTTCAGATTCGGATTGTCCTCGTTGGCGATCTGCTTGCCGACAGCCGCTCCGACTCCACCAAGTTTCTCGGCGAAAGTCTTTGAGATGGCCACATCGCCGCTCCACGACCTCAACGCCTTTTCCGGCTCACCGGCGAGGAACTGGCGATTGAATATCCTGAAAAAGCAGGAATCCGCTAAAAGGTGCTCGGCCGCCACCTTGCTTCCATCGTCATCGATGATGAAATTCTCGCTGTTGAATATGCTGGTGAACCTTGTGGCCTCCAGCACTCCCGGCACCTCGGCCTTGAATCCCGGAGCGATGGCTCCGCTGACCTGACCGAAATCCTTATCCTCACCTTGCATAACGACGCCGGTGCGGATCTTATAGATCCTGTCAATGTCCTTATAGACATTGTCGTACGAAAGTTCAAAGCAGACCTTGGCGATCAGGATGACGGCTATCGCCATCCCGACTCCCAAGGACAAAACCTTGATGATCAAATCACTTTTTCTTCTCATACCCATTCCTCCACATGGAGGCTAATCTTTTATTGTTCAATATTTTGCTTGCATATCCTCCTCCCGATTCCAGCGGTGAGGACACATCATTATATTCCTAATCTTCAATCGTTCAGGCTCCACTGAATATTACTACTCAATCCAGAAGGTTGCCGCAGCGAACCTTGGCCACCCGCGGCCATAAGCGGGAGGGGCCCAGGCGCAGCCTGGGAGGGACGGAGCGCGAAGCGCGGAGGGTTCATCGCGACAACCATCTGGATTGGAGATATAGCACGCTATTCCTTCTTCAGCTCGATGGCCGGGTTGGTGCGGGCGGCGCGGACAGCCTGCCAGAGGACGGCAAGGGCGGCAATGACGGCGGTGAACAGACCTGCCACCGCGAAAATCCACCAATGGAGACCGATGCGGTAGGAATAGCCGTTCAGCCAAGTGTGCATCAGGTACCACGCCACCGGGACGGCGATGACGAACGCCACACCGATCATCTTCATGAACTCGGCCACAAGGCCCCACAGAACAGAGTTATAGTCAGCGCCATAGACCTTCTTGAGAGACACTGTCCTGCGTTCCTGCTGCATGTAGTACGAACTCATCGCCACAAGACCCAGAGCCGAGACAAACAGCGAAAGGATTGTGAATATGACCATGATCTCCAACACCCTGTTCTCGGAAGCGAACACAGCCTTGATGTCATCCTCGACATAGCTGGCATCGAATAACTTATCCGGGTACAATTCGCTAAAGACCGCCTTGACCCTTGCGAAAGCCTCTTTGTGATCCGGCGTGGTCTTCACAAGAATCGTCCACGGCCACTTCCCGGCAGGATATTCATCATACTGGTAGATCAACGCAGGATGCTGCTCCTGCAGTAACGGCTTTATCTTGAAGTCGTAGTAGATTCCTCCTATCTGCCATGTGCTGTTGGACTTGGTCGTGAACTCCGTGGCGGTCTCGTCTATTTCGAGGATTCCGTAGGCATATTCATTCAGCCAATAACTGTTCGGACTGTGATTGTCCTGCTTCTTCCTGATGCCGAGGATGTTGAAGTAGGCGCTGTCGCCCTTCACCATCTGGAACGACGCCTCTTTTCCGCTTTCCGTGGACATAGTCCAGTTGTTGGTGCTGAACATCGGGTAGCCATCGCCGAGACCGACAGCCTCAACGCAGCTTTCCGCCTTAAGTTTGTTGATGAGCGGAGCCAATTCGCCCGCTCGACCATATTCATTGCTGATGGTGATCTGATCCTCAGTGTTATAGCCCATCGGAGCGTTGATCATGGAGCGGATCTGAAGGTACATCGTGAAAGCGGTCACGAGCATCACGACCGTGATGACATTCTGAATCACAATGATGACCTTGCTGTAAAGTGTCTTGGTCTTGAGCCTGAGCGTTCCTCGGACAATCTCGATCGGCTCGGCCTTCTGGATGATAAGCGCGGGAACTATGCCGGCGATGACCCCTACCAAAACCGTGAACAGGACGCAGACAAGCACGCTCACCGGAGAGATTGCCTTGAAGATAGAGATGTCATAGTTCAACACCTTCGAAGCCGCCGGGGAAATGGCCTCGCCAAGCAGGACGGCGATGACCATAGCGGCCGCGCAGATTATGGTGCTCTCGACAATCATCTTCATGAATATGCCGCCTTTCGTCGCCCCGATGAGCCTTCTGGTGGCCATCTCCTTGGCACGGAAGCCGGAGAGAGCCGTGGTCATATTCACATAGTTCAGGATGGCGAACAGAAGCAGCAGGAAGCACATTCCGGCAAGCAGCATCACTGTCGTCTTGTTGCCAAGACGCAGACTGTCATTATAGTCCTCATTGCCGTCCGACAGGAAATAGACATCACGTAAAGGAATGATTCTCACGTCATTATCACCTCCGCCGTAGTCTGACATATATCTCCAGAAATTCTCCCGGCACCATTTAAGAATATCATCGTGTCTGGCCGGAAGATCGGCGTTCGGATAAGCCATCACAAAGCAAGTGGATGATCCGGCGTTGGACATCCGCTCATCGTTCGCCTGGTTGGTGATCGTCATGATCTCTCCGCGAAGGAATATGTCGCACGGTCTGATGATGGAGTTCTCAATGTCCTTGAACACACCTGAGACTGTCAGGTTGCTTACCGTTGAGTCAGCGCCGTCGAAACGGATCTCACGTCCAACCGGATCCCTGTCCCCGAACTGAGCCTTGGCGAAAGACTCACTGATCAGGACTCCGCTTATCGAGGCCTTCCACTCACTGAAGTCGCCCTCCACGAGAGGGAAACTGAACATATCGAAAAACGACGAGTCAGCGTAAGAAGTCCTGGCGTTCACGATGTTGCCGTCGATCTTGTACTCCTGCATTCCGTTGCTGGAATATGAAGCTGACCTCTCAATCTCCGGAAAGTTAGCCTTCATGTGGCGGGACAGCCAGTAAGCGGACGAAAGGGTCTCTTTTTGTGCGATGATGTAGATCCTGTCGGCGTTCTTTTGGAACGAGTCAGTGCTCAGCTGACTGGTGACGTACACGGCCAGAAGCAGGACAAACGCCATCGAGAGGCTGAGTCCCAGAAGGTTGACCGCGCTGTAAAGTTTGTTGCGCTTCAAGAAGTTAATGAAACTGTTCATAATCCATTCACGGCCTCGCGGAGGCCAACTTTTTGTTTTTCATTCTTTTGCTTCCCTATCCTCATTCCCGCTTCATGCAAGAGGACATCCAAGCATATTCCTAATGGTCAATCACTTATCCTCCACGGATTTTTACCCGTTTGGAAATCCCATCCAGAAGGTTGCCACGACAAACCCTCCGCGCTTCGCGCTCCGTCCCTCCCAGCCTGACGGCTGGGTCCCTCCCGCTTATGGCCGCGGGTGGCCAAGGTTTGCTGTGGCAACCTTCTGGATGAACCGAGACAAAGTATTAAGGAGTTTGACTATAAGATTCAGGCAACCTTCCGCCAATAATATCTTAAACGTGAGGGGCGGCGCTTATGGGTGGTATAATTACATTATCTACTGTCAAGTCCGTAGTGACGATTCATCAGCTATCGCCAAGTAATCAGCCGACCCTCACGAGAAAGATTCAACGCTAAAGCTCGTTCTTTACGTCAGAGACAATCTGGCCGTCGAACAGGTCGATGGTGCGCTGTGCCACGGCGGCGTCTCTCTGGGAGTGGGTCACCATAACGATGGTCGTACCTTCCTTGTTGAGCTCGCTGAGGAGATCCATAACCTCCTTACCGTTCTTGGAGTCCAGGTTACCGGTAGGCTCATCGGCGAGGATCAGTTTCGGACCTGCGACCACGGCACGGGCGATGGCCACTCTCTGCTGCTGACCTCCGGAAAGCTGCTGAGGGAAGTGCTGGGCTCTGTGGCTGATGGCCATTCTCTTCATAATCTCGGTGACCTTCTGCTTACGCTCGGAGGCCGAGATGTTCAGGTAACGGAGTGGAAGCTCGATGTTCTCGTAGACATTCAGCTCGTCGATCAGGTTGAAGCTCTGGAACACGAATCCGATGTTACCCTTACGGAACTTGGTGCGCTCCTTTTCCTTGAGCTGGCTGACCTCCGTGCCGAGAAGCTCGTAGGAGCCGGAGGTAGGATTGTCAAGAAGGCCGAGGATGTTCAGAAGGGTTGACTTACCGCAACCGGAAGGACCCATGATGGCGACGAATTCTCCGTCAGCGATTTCGAATGAAACTCCATTGAGGGCTGTTGTCTCGATCTCCTCTGTTCTGAAGACCTTGGACAGATTGTTGACTTTAATCATGGCTTTGAAAATTTTTATTTGTTATTGTTTATATTCATTAATCAATTAGAAGACAAGCACATCGCTGTCGCCGTAGTTGTCGTAGGAGGAGGTGATGACCTTCTCGCCAGCCTCCAGCCCTTCAAGCACCTCATAGAACTGAGGGTTCTGACGACCGATGCGGATCTCGCGCTTGACAGCCTTGCCTCCATCCTTGCTGACCACATAGATCCACTTGCCTCCCGTCTTCTGGTAGAATGTCCCGCGAGGGATGAGGACCGCCCGCTCCGGCTGACCGAGCTGAAGGTTCAGGTAATATGTCTGGCCGGTCCTGATGTTGTCGGGCTGCTGGCCCTCGAACTTGAAGTCCGCCTGGAACTTGCCGTCACGCACCTCCGGATAGACCTTGCGCACCTGCGCGTCGTACTTCTCGCTCTGACGCTCAAATGTGGCGTCGAGTCCCGGAACCACACGGTCAATATAGTGTTCATCTATCTTAGCCTCAATCTTGTAGCTACCCTCGGAGTTGATCTGGCCGATCTTGGTGCCGGCACCGATGTACTGGCCAAGGTTCGCATCCAGAAGTCCGAGAACCCCGTCGATCGGAGCCTTGATCGTAAGGCTCTCCTTGCGGCGGCGTATGAGCTGCATGTTCATCTTCATGTTGTCAAGACTCTCGCGCAGACTCAGGAGTTGGGTCGAACGGTAGAGACTGTCCTGCTCCATGCTCTTGAGAGTCAGGTCAAGGTTCTGCTGCGAAAGCTCATAATCCTCCTGGGCCTTGAGGTAATCCTCCTTTGAGATGAGCTTCTCCTTGTAAAGCTGCCGGTTCTGCTCGAATGCCCTCTTGTTACGCCTGGCCTCGGAGGCGTAGCGGAGACGGTTCTGCTCATGGGAGAGTTTCTGCTGCTCCATCGAGATCATCGTGTTACGAAGGATGTTCTCCTTTTCCGCAAGCTCAGCCTCGGCGTTAAGTATCTGAAGGTCAAGGTTATCATTGGACAGCACAAGAATCGGTTCCCCGGCCTTGACGGTGGAGCCTTCCTCGACGATGATCTTCTGGACGGTACCGCCTTCGAGCGGGCTGATCTGGATTGTGACCATTGGCTGTACCTGACCGCTCACACGGATATAGTCGTTGAACTGTCCGTCAGTCACCTGGCTGACCGTGATCGTGTCCTTGTCAACCCTGAGGGTCTTGGAATTGTCTCTGAACACGAGGTAGAGCACGAACACTACCACGATGGCTCCAAGCCAGTAAGGCATCGCCTTTTTTGTGAAGGCTGATCTCCAGCCTTTCTTTTTCTCGATTATCTTGTCCATAATGTTTGTTATTATTCGTTGATTATTTCTGAGGTGGTCGCTTCGACAGGCTCAGCGACCGGCACGGTCATATTCATTGATTGATGTAATCCACTCCGTTATAGTAGTTGACCACGCTGCGCTTGATGAAGTAGGTCAGCAGCGAGTTGAGCCGCTGGGCGTTCGCCTCAAGGTAGTTGTTCGATGCGGTCTGGAACTCGATCGGAGAGATTAACCCCTGCTCCAACTTCTTCATATTCAATGAATATGCCTCCTCCTGCACATCGGACTTCCTTTGTGCCAGAATATAGGCGGCAGACGCTCCGTCGCGATCCTGGACAGCCCTGCGCACCTCGGCTGAGATGTCCCTCATCTTCTGGTCGTACTCGGCGGACGCCTTGGCGACGGCGTTCTTCTTCCTGGCGATGTTGCTGTGGCGCTGAAGTCCTGAGAAGATCGGAATATTCAGGGACAACTGGACATATTCACCTCCGTTGTTCTTGAATTGGGTCTGAAACGGATCCGAAGCCGTGCCGCTTCCAGGATAAGTGAAATAGGTCGTGGACCATCCGGCATAGGCACTGAGCGACGGGAGCAACTGCCATCTGGCGGTGTTAAGTTCCCGTTTTGCATTCATGAGGTTGAACCTTGCGACACGGGCTGCCGGATTATTGCTTTGCGCAAAGTCCACCATGTCTTCCATCGCAAGGGAATCGGTCAGAACCCGCTCGCCGTCAATGGTAGCCGGAAGGGTCGTGTCGATGACAAGTTCCTGTGGCTCAGACCAGAACATCACGTCCTCAAGGGTAATCTTCGCATCGTTGAGCTTGTTGTTGGCCTCAACGAGTTGGTACTGCTTGTCTGCAAGGTTGGAATCCATCTCGACGACATCGGCATGGCCTTTCTGTCCGAGTTCCTCTTGACGGCGAGCCTTGGCGAGGGATTCCTCGGCGACCTCGACCTGAGACTTGTAAATATCAGCCAACTGGCTGTAATAAAGCACGTTGCAGTAGGCTTCCATCGTAGCGAGACAGATGTCAGCCTCGATCTGGTCTTCCTGCGAGTTGCCAAGAGCGATGGAAGTCTTGGAGATCCTCAAGTTGTTAACGGCCTTGAATCCGTTGAAGAGAGCGATGCCGGCGCTTACACCATAACTGTTGTGGAAAGATGTTGTGGTGACGTAAGTGTTGGTCTTAGGGTCAACGGCACGTCCGAAATTGTAGTAGGCCGAGCCGCTTCCGCTGATCTCTGGAGTGAAGGCATCGAAGATCGCGTCCCTTCTTGCAAGCCGGGCGTCATCGTTGGCCGCCTGCTGGATCCTCACCTTGGTGCTGTTGCTGACCGCATACCCCATGCAATCCTTAAGCGTCATCGGAGTCGGAAGCGGCTCCCCATTCCCAGGGATCGTCCCCTCGGCCACAGGTGCGGCAAGCGCCGGAACGGCACTAAGCAAAACCGTCAGCATAATGAATATTGTTTGTGACTTTTTCATGTTCTTCACCATTTATTTCCAATTCGGTAAAAGTCACAAGCATTTGGCGTGCCAAATAATTTACCACACTATCATTCAATAATTTAGCACATTTGAATATTTCCGGAAGTGTAAAGAAATTTAACATTATGTGTAAAGAAACTTTACAGTTCCCGGATTTCGCGAATCTGTTTTGCGGCGGAGGATTCTCTTATGCCAGCCGTTTAGAGACTATTTTTGATTTGTTTATGCACTAATTTGTTGCACGCCCACAATAACAGAGATGGTTCCTGAAAATAAGATTCGTATTTCAGAGAACATCTTCTTTGACAACAACACTAAAAGGTATGTTTATTATGATAAACTACCATTGACAAAAAGCAATATTGAAATAGATACCTTCAGACTCCGCTAACTAGACAAAAAACAAGAAATATGTTAAGAAAGCTGCTACTTACTATCGGATTTGCTTTATTGTTTTTTATAAGGCCATTGGAGTCAGGCGCACAGGTGCCGGTCACAATCAAATGTGAGAATAACGCCAAGACGGTCACTGACATCAGAGTGCAGATCACCTTCCCGTCCGGTGAAATGAAAGCGTATGACGGGAAGAATCTGGAAAGCGAGGTTCTGGAATATCACATAGAAGGAACCGGAGAATGTAAACTGTTCATCCATTTCAAAGAGGAAGGAGTCAAGGCACCTACTTTCATCTCCAAAAAATTCATGATTTCCGGAGAAGAAAAAAGAATCGATGTTTACACTTCAATGAATCTCAGAAGCATGGTGATTCCTTGTAACTCAGAGTACTCAAACAGAAAGTACTGCATCCTGTTCATAAAGAAGATTTATCCTGAATGTCCGGAAGGGCGATACCCTAAAGGATATGAGAACGATTCTGAGCGGACGAATCTCTGGGAATATTCCCTCCTAAGCATAGTTCAAAAATAGCAGGCAAACAGGCTCCATGTACGTAAAACAGTTGTCTGGCGTACCAAAGGGACTTAAACCCACGACCGGTACAGGATAGAGCCCTCTGGCGTACCAACGGTTTTCCGGCAACACAGGAGACAGCGAAAAAGAAATACCCCCAACATTCCTATTCACCAAAGTTCCTCGGCGCCGCCGTAATAGTCATAGACATCCTGATAGTCAAGGTTGAGCTGCTCCAGAATCTCCTCCGAGGAAAGGCCGGTTACGATGCTCCTTCCACCGGAATTCAGCACCACACCATCTCCCCGTCCACCACCATCAAACAACGACCTTCCCCGCAGACCTACCGGATGGTTCAGAACCGTATCCACCGGCCGGATGGCATATTCATAGTACCGCACCGACCTACTCTTCATCGCTTCCACCTCCCTCAGATGCCGCTTCTCCCCAATCATCGCCACCACCGCCAACGCCACCGGCAGAAGCAGCACCGCCGTCACCGCCAACTTCTCTTTCAATGAATATGTCTCCTCCGGATCCTTGTGCATCACTTTTCTTTGATTTCCTTAACCCATATAGAAAACAGCTCTTCTTGAGTAAGATGAGTGTTTGCCGAACTAGTACTTGGCATTTCCACATTCAAGCAACCATAATCCAAAGCCTTCCTGTAAGCCTTTCCGCCATTGAACAAAACCTTCTTTATGGATGGATTAGAATTGATGAGTGACTGTACATCGTTCTGTTCCCCATTCTTAATATTAGAGTCCAAACTACCTTTACGTTCTGCTGAAGCATAGACATCCCACAACGCAATATGAAGCTGGTCCAACAATCTCAGCCTTTTTGAATAATCTTCCGGCAAAGGTTTGTCTGCTGCCTTAGCGATTATCTTCCAAAAACGGTTGCTACGATTAGCATAATACTGCTGAAGACGCAACGATTCTTTTCCAGGCATGGTGCCAAGAATTAATATACGAGGCGAAGCAGGAACATAGGCCTCTAAACAAGCACAATTATCCATTGAATGCAATGATCTAGACTGGCTCTTATTTGATAACTCTTGACTCCTGCCTTCTTCGATACTTATGTCTTCATCTTCGACAATAGTAATCTTACCATCTTCAATTAATTGTGAGAAATCATCAACGTCAAAGCCTTTTTTGTCCGTGAAATCTGATATATAAAAATTCATATCTCTCATTTCATTTCGAATATTCTTTTGTTCCGACTTGTTAGAATTCACCTTACGCTTAATTAGTCGCTTTAAGATTGCACATTCCGACTTTGTAAAATTACTTTTTCCTTTCATAGAACTAATCCTTTTAAGTAAGCGTTAAAAAATAAGTTGAACTAAATTTTGTGTCAGATTTATGAGGATAGATTTCTTTTGGAAGAAGGAGTGTGCCGGTGGCACATGACTGATGAGAAAAGAAATATAGACCATAAAGATATACAAATTGTTCAAGTTATTTTTAATGATTACTAAATTAACAATCATTTATTCCGTTCCAACGCTGCCGCCCAGATAGCGTTCATCCGGTCCTTGAGGGATTGGGGTGCGAGGATTTCGACGGAGGAGCTTCGGGAGAGAAGGGCCATCACGAAATCGTTGGTTATCTTAAGGCGGAGAGTCACTTCTACATATTCCTCGGTCTCTTCGATTTTTTGAGAGGTATGAATAGGGAGGGTCTTGATGAAGCGGCCGTCCAAAGGACTGAACCTCAAGCGGATGTCCTCTACGGGCATCTTCGGGTCATCCCATATTCCGAAGCAATCGCGGAAAAGATTCCCGGCACGGACACTCTCGTCACGGATGAAATCCTCGTCAAGAACCTTGAAGGATTTGAACCTGCCCAACTCGAAGCATTTCAGGACTCCCTCGACCATCGCCACGAGATACCAGCGGTTCTGCGACTGCTTCAGGAAATACGGCTCGGCGAGATATTCCGCCTCCTTGCCTCCAAGCCTTGGCAACGAATATGAAAAGCGCACCTTCCGTCTTTGCTTTATCGACCTTAGGATTTTCTGAATATCAACGCTGAACGTCATCCTCCTCTGCTCCGGAATGATATAGCCACGTGTCCCGGAGTCCGAGTCAACAGTACTCAGGATCTCGAACTCGGAAAGAAGTTCCTTGAACCGATCGGTGTAAACAGGATCTCTGCCCACTATGCAATACCCCTTCCCTTTGACATTCTGAATCTCCATTCCGAAGACCTCCTCAATGGTCTTGATGTCACGCTGAAGAGTCCGCAAAGTGTAGGGACCGTTCTCGGCCATATCACCTGACATGGCCTCCAGCAGATCCTCTTTGCCGACATATTCACAGATGCCGCTGAGTTTGTTCACTATCGCGCTTAACCGCTTGATCTGGTTCAACATATTCAGAAGTGTTTGCCGCAAATATAACAATCAAAAGCGACAACTTTTGTCGTCTTGGAGAGAAATATACGATTTTGTAAAGCTCTGATTATAAAATAGTGGAGCAACGTGCTGCGACTCTCAACCAGCCACAAGACAGAGGCCTCTCATTTTGACTGCCAGCGTTTAGTAATCTATTAATAATAAATAATTTAGAAGCCGCTTTGAATTGTTTGTCCGAAGATTAAGAGCAAGCTCTTCCCCTGCTGCTCATCTCGGCTATCCGAACAAGTTCGATTGCTCCCGGTTCGGGTGCTGGATTGAGAGTGATAAATTTCAGGTTCGACCGCTTCTTCCAAGGAAGATAGCGATACTATCTGACAGAAGAAGCGGGAAGAAAAGGAAGTTAGGAGACCTGATGATAGTGTTGCAAGTAAAAACCGATGTCCGTACACGAAATGCCACTGAAAGAGACCCTGGCAAGTGCAGCGTAAAGAAACGGCGGAACAAGGCAGCAAAAAAGAATTTCCAAATTTTGGTAACGTGCAAAATTTGGAAATTCTTTTTTGCTGCCGCCACTATACTCGTGACGTTAATCAGTTCGTGGGTGGTTGGTCGCTTCGACAGGCTCGGCGACCAGTCCTAAAGTCAGCCCAACAACCAATCTCGTGACCGGCTCAGCGGCCTAAAGACCGGCGACTGAACGGGGCAGCCTTACACGAGACGCTTTTCGAGACGCTCGCGGATGGCGGCGATGAAGTCGGCGGAGTTCTTTACCTGAGGAGTCACGCCTTCCATGAGGTTGGCGAGATCCTTGGTCACGATGCCGGCGTTGAGGGTGTCGAAGCAGGCGGCCTCAAGCTGGTCGGCATAGTTGACAAGCTCAGGAATGTTGTCCATCTCGCCTCTCTTGCGGAACGCACCGCTCCACGCGAAGATCGTCGCGATCGGGTTCGTGGAGGTCTCCTCGCCTTGAAGGTGCTTGTAGTAGTGACGGGTCACGGTGCCGTGGGCAGCCTCGTACTCGTACTTGCCGTCAGGGCTGACAAGAACAGAGGTCATCATGGCAAGGGAACCGAAGGCCGTGGAGACCATGTCGCTCATCACGTCACCGTCGTAGTTCTTGCAGGCCCAGATGAAACCACCCTCGCTGCGCATCACACGTGCGACCGCGTCATCAATAAGGGTGTAGAAGTACTCGATGCCGGCGGCCTCGAAAGCGTCCTTGTACTCTGCGAACACCTCCTCAAAAATCTCACGGAAACGTCCGTCGTACTTCTTGGCGATGGTGTCCTTGGTGGCGAACCAGATGCTCTGCTTGAGGTCAAGGGCGTACTTGAAGCAAGCGTGGGCGAAAGAACGGATGGAAGCGTCGGTGTTGTGCATTCCCTGGAGAACGCCGGGACCCTTGAAGGTGTGCACAATCTGCTCTTCCTTCTTGCCGCTCTCACCTTCGAAGACGAGCTTGGCGACTCCCGGCTCCTCAACGCGGATGTCAACGCTCTTGTAAACATCACCGTAAGCGTGACGGGCGATGGTGATAGGCTTCTTCCAGAACTTCACTGCCGGAGAGATGGAAGGGATGGTGATAGGTGTGCGGAACACCGTTCCGTCCAGCATCGAACGGATCGTTCCGTTCGGACTCTTCCACATCTGATGCAGGTTGTACTCGGTCATACGCTTGGCGTTAGGAGTGATGGTGGCGCACTTCACGGCAACACCGTACTTCTTGGTGGCGTTGGCGGAGTCGATTGTCACCTGATCGCCGGTCTCGTCACGATGAACGAGGCCGAGGTCATAGTATTCTGTCTTCAGATCAACAAATGGAATGATAAGCTCATCCTTAATCATCTTCCACAGGATCCTTGTCATTTCATCACCATCCATCTCTACGAGAGGAGTGACCATCTGAATTTTTTTCATAACTGAATATTAAAAATTAAAGTGTTTTACGAATATGATTACCTGGGCACCTCAGGCTTGCAAGCCCCCTGAAATGGACGCAAGCCTAAAGTGCGCGATTATGATTATTTGCTCTTCTGGGCGGCGTAGAAGTTCATCAGGCAACCGTCGGCGAGAATCTCCCTCTCGTCAGCGGTCAGATTCTGGAAGTAGAGATGAATGTCCTTCACACCTTCGGCGCTGATCACCTTGGCGTCAATCTCCTCCTTGCCCGAAAGGATGGCCTCACGGATGCCGGGAACATAGACGAAATCGCCGGCTACATATTCAAAAGGAGTCTCCTTTGAGATGGTGAAAGGAACGATGCCCCAGTTGATGCAGTTGCTGCGGTAACGCTTGGTGGCATATTCATAGCAGATGTTGGCGTCGCCGCCGAGCACCTTCTGGCAGGAAGCGGCCTGCTCGCGGGCTGAGCCGTCGCCAGGCTTGTTGGCGAACACGCATGAACCGAACGAGGTGTCCTCCGGCTTGGCGCCCACCTTGGCGAGGGCGTCGAGAACGTGCTGCGGAGCCTTGCCAGCGCGGCGCTCAAGATCCTCCGCCTGGATGCGCTTGCTGATCCCGACATATTCAGGAACACGGCGTGAGAGAGCGAACTCGGAGAGTTTCAGCGGGTTGGAACGGTAGCTGGAAGTCTCGCCCGAAGGGATGAGCTCGTCGGTCGTGGTGACAGGGTCGTGGATGACAGCGGCGAGTTCGAGGAGCATGTTATCCTGCATCGGGTACATCTTAGGCCAGTCCTTGATGTTCGGTCCGTAGCGGAGCTCGACGGTAGGGTCGGCCTTGCCGAATCCGTAGTAGATGCGGCTCTTGTAGATGCGGTCGTCGAATGAATATGGCTTGTGCGTGTCTTCGTACTGGATGTCAGTGGCTGCCGTGATGACTCCACCGTTGGCGGCCGTGGCGGCGATAGAGCGCGCGTCCATCAGGCAGACAAGGGAGATCTGTCCCTGGCCAGGCTTCGAGCCCTCGCGGTTAGGGAAGTTGCGGGTGGTGTGACGGATCGAGAGTCCGTTGTTGGCAGGAACGTCACCGGCTCCGAAGCAAGGGCCGCAGAACGCCGGCTTGATCACAACACCGGCCTCAAGCAACTCCTCGGCGATGTGATTGCGGGTGGTCGCGAGATAGACAGGGGTTGACTGTGGGTAGGCTGACATCGTGAAGTAGTCGTTGCCGATGGTCTTGCCCTTCATGATCGCAGCGGCCTCGCTGAGGTTGTCGTAGGTACCTCCGGAGCAACCGGCGATGATAGCCTGGTCCGCGAAAGCCTTGCCGTCCTTCACCTTGCTCTCAAGATCGATGGTGATCTTGTCGCCGAAACGCTTCTTGGCATCCTCCTCCACTTTCTTCAGGATTCCCTCCGGATCAGCCTGGAACTCGTGGATCGTGTAGGCGTTGGATGGGTGGAACGGAAGGGCGATCATTGACTCCTGTTTGGAGAGATCGATGCGGATCATCGCGTCGTAGTAAGCGATCTCGCCCGGCTGGAGCTCTTTGTAAGCCTCAGGACGCTCGTGCATCCTGTAGTACTCCTCAACCTTCTCGTCCGTCACCCAGATAGAGCTCAGACAGGTGGTCTCGGTGGTCATCACGTCGATTCCGTTACGGAAGTCGGTAGGAAGGGAGGCCACGCCAGGGCCGGCGAACTCAAGCACCTTGTTCTTCACGAAACCGTTCTCGAACACGGCCTTGACGAGGGAGATAGCCACGTCGTGAGGGCCGACACCCTTCTTAGGCTTGCCTTCAAGCCAAACCAGAACAACCTCAGGAGCGTTGATGTCCCAAGTGTTGTGGAGGAGCTGCTTCACAAGCTCACCGCCACCTTCGCCCACACCCATGCAGCCGAGCGAGCCGTAGCGCGTGTGGCTGTCGGAACCGAGGATCATGCGGCCGCAACCGGCGAGAGCCTCACGGACATATTGATGAATAACCGCCTGGTTGGCAGGAACATAGATACCACCGTACTTCTTCGCGGCGGAGAGACCGAAGATATGGTCGTCCTCGTTGATGGTACCGCCGACAGCACACAGAGAGTTGTGGCAGTTGGTCATCGCGTAAGGGATAGGGAACTTGTCAAGTCCGCTGGCGCGGGCTGTCTGGATAATTCCGACATAAGTGATGTCGTGTGAAGCCATCGCATCGAACTTGATGCGCATCTTCTTGCCTTTGCTTCCGTCCACATCGTGGGCACGGAGAATTCTGTAGGCAATAGTATTTTCACGAGCCTCGTCGGCAGATGGCATTCCCGCGGCATCACTTACGAGAGTCTTGCCGCCCTTCAGATAAACACCATTAGGAATCAATTCAACCATAGTAAATTAGTTTTGTGTTAATGAATATTGTTAATTATGCTTTCTATAAAAATCGTCAGGGACAGCATGTCGGCGCTTCCGCCGGGCGAGATGTTCTCCCTGATGAAATCCTTGTTCAGAGACGACAATCCGCTCTCGCTGAAGTCCTCAAGAAGCCTTGCGGCCTCGGCTTCGGCGTGGGCGAGGCCCTCCGCTCCCCTCCTGTGGAGGATGTTGGTGTCGTCAAGGGTCATCATTATGTGAAGCAGCGTCTTATGGCAGCGGAAAAGGTCGCCTTCCAGCGAACGATAGTACGGCAGCCAGTCTGCGAATAGTTCCGGATAGGCCGCGCGGGCGTTCTCCAAAGCGCCGACAGCCTTGAAACTTCTCTTGGCCTCGGCTCCGTGCGTACCTCGGGCGGAAGGGATCTCCGACGCGGCGCGCGACACAAGTTCTTTGAATGAATATGCATCCACAGCCCCCGTGGAGCAAGCCAGGCAGGAGGCCGCGGCGACTGACAGGCCGATGCAGAAGAGGGCTCCCTTGTGGGTATTCACTCCGCCGGTGGCCTTCAGCATCGCTTTTTCGGCCTCGATGCCGATCTTCTTTATCTTTGCCGGGTCAATGTCTTTGGCGGACTCCACAGCCAGTCTTGTCAGGTAAGGTCTTAAAGCTGAGATGCTTTTGGACATCAGCGCATAGTCCATGTCTTTGTGGGCACCGTTGTCACGCCTGTCCACAAGACCTGGTTTCGGGGTTGTGTCAAGTTCCAACCTCAACGCACGCTCGGCAAGGTCGGCGACCAAGTAAGGGACGGTGGATTTTGGAATATATTCCATCGCCTCCTTGAGGTTGCCTTTGTCAAGAGCACGCCTTAATGAGGTGGCACTGATCGGATTGCCGTTTTGTTCAAGTCTTGGAATCTCTACGAAGTTAGGCAATATCTCCGCCATCAGTTCGTTGTAGCGGCGGGTAAGCGCATCCTCCGGCTCACTGCCGGCGAAACGTACCGTAACGCCCAGAGGCTTGGCGATGTGGTTCACGAACAAATCCAGATCAAGCGCGACCTGCGTGTCCGTGGCATCATCCAACTTCTTCAGGAAATATGTCGGGAAGGTCGCCGCCGAGATGGCGTAGTCACTCCCCTCGCAGACAACCACATTGTCAAGCCCGGCGCAACCGGCCTCGATCATAGCCTTTCTTTCGACGTAAGGGAAACGCGACCTATCTTCCTTAACAACAATCACATAAAGATTGTCAACCTGCGATGCGGCCTGCTCAACCAGATAGCGATGTCCTTTGGTGAACGGATTGGCATTCATCACGATGGCCCCGTTCCGTCCCGGACGGGCGAGCGACTCCAAGTACTTCCTGTACTCCGGAAGCCCTCCCCTGCCGTTTTCCATCAGGATGGCGTTCGGCGAGGACGCGATCAAGGCGAAACCGAGGCTTTTGAATATTCCTTCGTTCTCCGGCTTAGTGAAAGCTTTGACCGATTCCCTGCCCTCCTCACGGGCGATGGCGATGAGGCGAGACACGAGGGTATTCATAAGTCCCTCGCTGCGAGCGGATTCAGACACAGCGACGCACTTGATGACGTTGCCGTCCAGACCGCCGCCGGCAAGGATTTCGTTCCCGTCCTCGTCGCGTGTCACCACCACATAACGGTCCAGCGGAGCCAGTCTCAGCCCGTTGGCGGCGAGGAAAACCTCGACCCGTCTCCGGACAGAGTTCAACGACAGCGGAGCCTCGCTTATGTAGTGACGGTTATCGCACATAGGACTCAATCATTTCGTCAATCCTGGCCGAAAGCTCGTCCAGGGAGTGAGTGCGGTTACGCATGCAGTAGCGGGCGTCGCTGTCACAGACAAGACATTTCCTGGGAGCCTTTCCGATCAACTCTCTGGAGACAGGAACACCATCAGCATCAATCACATCCAAGTCAAAAAGACGGCCAAGAGGATGCGTGTCCTCAATCCGGCACGTCTCCCGTTTGGCCTCCTCGTTGGAGAGCGGAGTCACAAGATAGGCTTCATAGCCGGTAGGCAGGTCACGGAGCCGGAGACTCAGCATCGAGTCTCCGAAAGCCGAGACCAGAGCCGTGACAGCAGCCTGGGCGACCACAAGCGATTGCAGATTACGCTTGACCTTACCCGGCATTATGACCGTGAGGCAGACCAGGGTCTTTCCAGGGTAACCTTTCAAAAGTTCCTTCTGGAAAGAAGCCCGTTCCTCACGACTTGCCAGCAATTGGCCAAGCGTAATCTCCATAAAAAACAGTCTTAGTCCTCGATGTTCATTATGACATCCATCACGGAGCCGTCACGGTTCATCACGACTCCCACGACCTTCTCTCCGAACGGAAGCGGATCAGGGACTCCGATGGACTTCAGAGCCAGTTCCTTGAGGTCATGGATGTCCACGATCTTCAGTCCGGCCTCCCTCAGACGCTCGGCGATCTCAGGACGGCGCGGGTTGACCGCGATGCCATATTCAGTGACTACAACATCGACTGTCGAGCCAGGGGTGATGAGAGTCGTGACCTCGTCCACAACGCAAGGGATGCGTCCACGCATAAGTGGGCAGACGATGATCGAGAGGGCTGAATCGGCGGCTGTGTCAGGGTGTCCTCCGACGGCTCCTCTGATGACTCCGTCACTGCCGACAAGCACGTTGACATTGAAGTTCACATCTACCTCAAGGGCAGAGAGAATCACGATGTCGAGATAGTGCACGGCTGATCCCGGCTCATCCGCGCTGGCATATTCATTGGCGGAGACTCCCTTGTGGAAAGGATCGTTCTTGATCGATTCGGCTGCCACCCTGTCGAATGACTGCACGTCGATCAGGCGCTCGATGAGGCCTTCCTCGTGCATCTTGACCATGTGGGCGGTGATGCCGCCAAGCGCGAAGCTGGAGTGGATGCCGCGCTTGATCATTTCCTCACGAATATATTTGACAGCGGCCAGCGAGGCTCCGCCGGATCCGGTCTGGATCGAGAAGCCTTCCTTGAAATAGCCGCTGTTGACGATCACCTTCGCGGCGTTCATCGCAAGCAGGATGTCGCGAGGGTTCTTGGTGTCACGGATGGCTCCGGAAGAGATCTTGGAAGAGTCTCCGACCGAATCCACGAGTACAACGTAGTCCACATCATGCTCGGAGATGGAGTTCGGTGTGTTCGGATAGTCAACGAGATCGTCGGTGATGATCACCACCTTGTCAGCATACTGCGCGTCCGGCTTGGCGTAGCCGAGGGATCCGCAGATGGACTTGGCATGCTCGGAGCGGGAGTAACCGCTGGCGTTGCCGGCAGGGTCACTGGAAGACGCGCCGAGGAACGCCACGTCGATGTGCAGGTCACCTTTCGCGATGGCGCTGCCACGTCCTCCGTGGCTGCGGAACACCACAGGCTCCTTCATCAGACCGTGTGAGATCTCCTTGGCAAGCTCTCCGCGAAGACCGGAGGTGGAGATCTTGGTGATCACCCCGTTCTTGATGTGGTCGATCAGCGGAGCGTGGACGTCGGAAAGGCTGGACGCGGCGAGGTGGAGATTCTTGAATCCCATCTCGGCCAGTTTGCCAACGACCATATTCACAACCTTGTCTCCACCTCTGAAATGGTGGTGGAAGGAGATTGTCATTCCGTCTTTCAGGCCGCTGAGCCTGATGGCATCCTCAAGTGTAACCACCTTGGACTGAACCTTCTGAAGATCCTTGCGGAATGTGGTGTTTTTCGGAGTCTCTCCCGAGTACACCTTCTTGCCCATTGCGGCGGCAACCTTATCGACAAGCGCCGCCCTTTCCCTTATATTACTCATAAACTTCCTCCTTTGTTAATATGCCTGAAGCGATGGCGAGATCGATGGTGCGCTGAGCCCTGATGACGACAGGACGGTCAACCATCTTACCGTTGACGGCGATGACACCCGAGCCGCGTTTCTCAGCCTCCTTGATGGCGGCGAGAATCTTCTTAGCCTTCTCGATGGCCTTCTCGGTCGGGGCGAACACCTCGTTCACGATCTGGATCTGACGAGGGTTGATGATGGACTTGCCGTCGAATCCGAGAGTCTTGATGAGTTCGACCTCCTTGCGGAAAGTCTCCATGTCATCGAGGTTTGAATATACCGTGTCGAGAGCGTCGATCCCTGCGGCCCTGGCGGCCACCACGATGGTCTCGCGGGCATAGAGCAGCTCGGCTCCACCCGGGGTACGCTGGGTCTTGAGGTTGGCGCAGTAGTCCTCGGCTCCGAGGGCGATGCCCATCATCCTCTTCGAGGCCTTGGCGATGGCGAAGGCGTTGCAGATGCCCTCGGCGCTTTCGATGGCGGCCATCATGCGGGTTCTGCCAAGGCATCCCAGTTCCTTCTCGACCTTCTCAATCTCCGCCTCCAGCTCGCGGACCTCGTCGGCGGTCTCGGTCTTCGGCATGCGGATCACCTGCACGCCGGCCTTCACGACAGCCTCCACGTCCTTGTGGCCGTAAGGGGTGCTGAGCGGATTGATGCGGACAACCATCTCAGTGTCGCCGTAGTCTATTGATTTAAGAGCGTTGTAAACGAGCAGACGGGCAGCGTCTTTCTCGGCCATTGTCACGGAGTCCTCCAGGTCGAGCATGATCGAGTCCGGCCCGTAGATGAAGGCATCCTGCATCATTCCGGGATTGTTGCCCGGAACGAACATCATTGTTCTTCTTAATCTTTCCATAATCGTAACTGATTATCGGAATAACCCGCGCACCTTCGGTCCCTGGCGCCGCGACTTATTCCTCAACCTAAACTAAGCCCAAACATCTTTTCCTGTGGCGCGCACGGCGGCGGCGGTCACCCTGGCACGGATGGTGCAATCCCTGGCTCCCTTGTCAACCGCCTTGATGTCAGCGTCCTCCAGTCCGAATTCGGTAAGAGTTTCCTCAATGACCTGACGGATCTGTCTGCCGAACTGGGCGGCCACAGAACTGTCCAGGTCGATGTGCAGACCTTTCGTCTCGGCCGGGGCGATCTGGATCATGATGTCACCTGACTCCAGCGTTCCGGCTACAGCGTTCTTTACTTCCATAGCGAAATGTACGATAAAAAAGTCATTAGTGTCCCTGAACCCTCAGGGGCGTGTTAATAATTATGTGTCAATCTCAAATAAAACCCATCCGCCTCAACTACAAATCTTCACAATATCAGGAATATTCCGAAAAATCTATAACCTTCCCCGCGGACAAATCCTTACACCGCCAAAGGTATGACACTTTTTTCAGTTGACCAAATTTCCGCCATACATTTTTCGAATATTTCCGCCTTCCACCCGCAAATACCACAGAGTCTACCCTAAGGCGGGACGGAGGATGTCGGCGATGGCGGCGGTTTCGATCAGGAAACCGTCGTGGCCGTAGGGGGTCTCGATCTGGTGGTAGCGGGAGCCGGGGATCATCTCGGAGAGGGGACGCATGTCCTCTGGAGGGAACAATTCGTCGGAAGACATGCAGACAAAGGTGCAGTCGGCCTTGATCTGAGAGAGGGCCTTGGCGACACCTCCTCTGCCTCGACCAACGTTGTTACTGTCTACCTCGTCACAGACATAGAGATAGGAATAGGCGTCCCAGTCCTTGACGAACTTGGAGGTCTGGTGGCGATAGTAGGATCCCACCTTGCCGGCGAACACGGTGTCGTCGCTGTCCTCGTTCTGCTTGAAAAGGCCTTCCTCGCAGCGGTAGGTCAGCAGCGCGATGGCTCTGGCGGCCTTCAGACCCTCCATGCCGCCCTTAAGGTCACGATGCTCCTTGAAGGTCGGGTCGGCGAGAAGGGCGAGGCGGCTGGCGGCGTTGAATCCTGCGAGCCAGGGGGTCACGCGCGCGCCGGTGGCGATAAAGAATATCTTGCCGAACAGACCGGGACACATCTCGACCCACTCGAAGGACATGAAGCCGCCCATGGATGTTCCGATCAGAATGTCAATCCTTTCTATGCCAAGATGTTGTCTCAGCAGATCAAAGGCACGCACAGTGTCGCGGACGGTCACTTTCGGAAAATCGAAATAGTAGGGCCGGCCGGTCTTCGGGTTCGTGGACGCGGGACCGGACGAGCCGCAGGCTGAGCCTAACACATTGGCACAGATGACGAAATACTTCTGAGTGTCAATCAGTTTGCCGGGGCCGACAAGATTCGGCCACCAGCTGCCTTCCGGGTCGGAATCCGCGGTCAGGGCGTGGCAGAGCCAGACCACCTGCCGGTCACGGGAATATTCAGAAGGCGATGTGTGGTAGACTATCTCCAGATTGTCAATGCTCCCGCCCGACTCGAACCCGAAGGTTCCCTTATGCCTATAGATGTGCCTGATCATTATCTTTAAGTGGTGTGAATGAATATCCTTTCCGCCGCAGTTCCCTGATGAGTCCGGGGAGCTTGTCGTAGAATTTGTCCGTCCTGGACGGATCCGTTCCGAAATGGATCAGCATGATGTGGCCGTTCAGTCCGTCGGGATCCGTCCTTTCATATTCCCGGATCTTGCCAAGAATCTCCTTGCTGCTGAAGTAGCGGCTCATTCCCGGAGTGGTGTAGTCGCCGTTCGTGAGGGTTCCCGGAGTGTAGTTGATCACTTGAAGACCGAGCTGGCGCGCCCAGGAGGAGATTGTAGCGTTGTAGTGCTCGTAGGGCGGGATGAAATACGGTGCGTCCGTGATGCCGAACTCCCGCAACACCTTATAGCTCTTGAACATGTCCTCCTCAAACTCCTGCCTTGTCACCAGCAGGGAGTCGCGCTTGCCCCACGGGGCGTAGAGAAGGTGGCCGTAGGAGTGGCTTCCGACGTAGTGTCCCTCGGCCACAAGCCTGCGCACCACATCGGGGTACAGCTCGAAGAACTCTCCGGTGAAGAAGAATCCGCCTTTGATGTTGTACTTCCGGAGCGTGGAGATGATCCTGTCCGCCCCGTCGGCCTTGTCAGCCGCCGTGAACACAAAGTCAATGTGCCTGACAGAAGGGTCGGTCCTTATTATTCCGCCATCCCGGTAGATGTTTCTGTCGGGGAGGACGGCGGCGCCGGACACCTTATTCTGAAGTTCCCTACCTTCACGCTGATAGTAGGAGAGAGGGAATGTCAGCGAGGCGGTGCCGTCCATCGTCGGCTCGTTGGTGGAGTAGTCGTGCGTGCTGTCGTGGTAGACCAGGTCGCCCGGCTGGAACTCCTCGTAGTTGACACCGCCGTCGGTGTGGATTCCAAGCAGGCCTCCGAATATGGTCGAGTAGACCGGGCCGTCAACCAGGCCGCCGGTCGTGTTGCCCATCTTGTACTTGATGATGAAAGAATGAGGCTGGGTCGGGAATGTTCCGCCTTTCGGCAGATCCACGATCATGCTGACACCCCACGGGTTGCAGCCCAGAAGCCAGTCACGCAGAGAGCCTTCCATCTCCTGATAGGTCGTGTCGCCGGTCAGCTCACGGTAAAGGATGCACTGGGTAAGCATCGCCGTGGTCAGGTTGTTGGAACACCATATTCCCGGAATGCCGAACATGAACGGATGATTCTTCCCGCGCTCATAGACGCGCTGGATGCCCGAACGCATGTTCCTGATGAATTCCGTCGACACCTTGCCGCCGAAATTCCTCGCTATGCGGTAATGCCCCATATTCATAAAAGGATACCATTGGTAGTGGCGCGCGCTGTCGGCTCCCATCCAAGGGGTCACCGGCTCGCGGCGGGCATATTCAATGGCCTCCGTGCGGTACTTCCCGTCACCGGTGCGGCGGAACATTTCGTAGGCAGCCAACTCCATGTCATCCACCCAGTTGTCCTCCTCGTAGATGTAAGGAGAGACCACCGAGGCGGTCTGGCAGACTCCTGGCTTGGCCACTCCGGCATCGTAGGCGGCCTTCGCCTTCGCACCGATTCTTTCGGCGAACTCCGGGTAGAACGGCCTTAGGATCTCCGCGCCGAGAGCGAAATCGGAGGCGAACTTGCCCGCTGTGCTGGCCACACCGGTAGTCTTGTTCCTGTCCCCTCGACGGCCTCTCTGCTGCGGCTCGCCGGAGCAGTACCAGACCGGTCTGAACCCGCCCTTGCCCCAGCCGTAGTCGGCCTGGTCGTCGCTCGGGACACGCATCCCCACATGGTCACGGTCGTCGGCGATCTGATTGTACATCTCCCCCGGCTCCGGATTCATCTTGTCAAGCCACTTGAGTCCCCAGTAGATCTCGTCCACGATGTCAGGGATCCCGTTGCGTCCAGGAGTTCCGTCCGCAAGATGATTGTCCGAGAACGCCTCCGGGTTGCTCTGGTAGGCGAACATCATCTGGTAGATGGCGTTCGCCGAGGTGGTTGTGTACTGAAGGCAGTCCGACGCGTCGTGCCATCCTCCGGTCACGTCAAGGAACGTGCTGTCCTTCCGGGGATCCGGATGCCCGACGATGATGCCGTCCTTCCGGTGGCAGCTGTCCTTGAAGAACGGATTCCATCCGCAACGCTGCTGACGCATGTAGTTCAGCACGAAATCAGCCGCGCCGTCGTACACACCAGCCCCCACAGGGAAGGTCTCCGAGCGGGTCTCGCCGCCCGAGGACAGCACCTTGATGTAATAAGCGCCGCTGGTCTTCAATCCGCTGAAATCCAGGCGGCAGGTTGTCTTCATGTGCCCCAGGACACCAGTCGGTCTCACGGAGGAGGAACTGAAAGCCACCTCGCCGGTGAAAGCGTCAACCAGCTCAAAACCATTGATCTGCGCAGTCTCATCACTCATGAACACCGCCACTTTCGTCGCTTCAGGAAGGTAGCCGATCTGGTTGACACGGATCCATGATCCGGCAAAAGCCTGGACCGCGGCCAGCGACAGGATCGCCATGGACACTAATCTCTTCATTATCATCGTGGTCTCTTCAAAGAATTACGCTAAGATGTCCCTTATCGTCCGATAAAGAGAAGGCAAAAATAAGAAAATTAGCGGTTTAAAACGTAGAAAATGATTACTTTTGTCCAAATTGCGCCGGACGCGGGAGAACAGGTGTAAGGAATCTCCCCGCGGACAACATGGCGGAAAGACAGGACAGTACAATGGAAAGATACAGAATAGGCAACGGCTACGATGTCCATGCCCTGAGAGAAGGACTTCCGATGTGGCTTTGCGGCGTCAGGATCGAGAGCGAGGCCGGATTTGTGGCCCACTCCGACGGCGATGTGGCCATTCACGCACTGTGCGACGCCCTTCTCGGAGCGGCGGCCCTGGGCGACATCGGACTTCACTTCCCGGACAGCGACGACAGATGGAAAGGCATTGACAGCAAGCTGCTTCTGAAGGAGGTGATGAGGATGGTCAGAGCAAAGGGCTACGAACTCGGCAACGCCGACATCACCATCGCCCTTCAGGTTCCCAAGCTCCGCCCGCACATAGACTCCATGCGTTCAAAACTTGCGGAAGTCATAGGGACAGACCCCGGCAACATCTCCGTCAAAGCCACCACCACCGAGCGCCTCGGCTTCGTCGGCAGAAAGGAAGGCTGCGAGGTCTGGGCAACCGTAATCATCTGTAAGGCAGCATGAAAAGAATCCTGGCAATAACACTTGCGGCGATCTTCGGCATCGAAGCGAGCGCACAGATCAACTTCCCCCCGACGGAACACTACCTCATCGGGCAGAGCGACATCGACAAGGCGGAAGCCCTTCTGGACACGCCACTCAAGAAGGCGGTCAAGTACCCTAATCCCAGCAAGGGAGCGCGGTGGTTTCCGGACGCAAGCCTTGGCCTGTTCATGCACTGGGGCATCCACAGCATGCTCGGGGCGCAGCCCTCTTGGGCGATGATCAACCACTACCGCTACAACGGCGGCTACAAATCCAAGGAACTCTACTATGGCCAGGCACTCGGGTTCAACCCGGAATTCCCTGCCGACAAGTACCTTACGGCGGCCAGGGAGGCCGGTTTCAACTACGCCGTACTCACAACCCGCCACCACGACGGCTACTGCCTGTGGCCGTCGAAGTACGGTATCGGCACGAAGCAGTTCATGGGAGGACGCGACCTCATAAAGGAATATGTGGAAGCCTGCCGCCGGGCCGGTCTCAGGGTGGGACTCTACTACTCTCCTCGTGACTGGCTGTACCCCGGCACCTACGACGAGAGGCACTTCGACGCCAACACCAGAAGCCAGGTGGAAGGCATCAAGGATCCTGTCCTCAAGGAGAAGGAATATGTCAGGATGCTCGGCTACGTGATGGCCCAGATCGAGGAACTGCTGACAAACTACGGCAAGATAGACATCCTCTGGCTGGACGGTATGGACATGATCGGTGTCACGGATCACCACAACGACAAGATTTACGCATGGATCCGCTCGCTCCAGCCCGACATCGTCGTCAACGACAGATGGCACAACATCGTGGATCCGGACAACCCGGATGGCACCAGTGTGCGGGTCGGGGACTTCACCACGCCTTTCGAGTGCCGGAAACCGACATATTCACCGTCGGAATGGTGGGAGCATTGCCACATCTGGACCTGCGGAGGAGGAGGCTGGGGCTACGACAAGACCGGCACCTTCCGTCCGATGAGCTGGTTTTTTGATGAATATGTCGCCTCGCGGTCCTTGGGCGGCAATTTCCTGCCGAACGCCAGTCCCGACGGCAACGGGGATATGCACCCGAACTTCTACCGCCAGACCGATTCGCTGAAAGCCTGGATGTCCCACAGCGCGGAGTCCCTGAACGGAGCGGGGCCGACTCCCGGCGCGCGCCTCAGCAACGTTCCGCTCACCACAAGGGGGAAGAGAGTCTGGTACGCCCACCTCCTGCCGTCATTCAAAGGCCAGGTCAGCGTCCTCACCAACAAAAAGCCCAAGTCCGTCACCCTCCTGAGAACCGGCGAACCAATCCTTTATGAATATGCCTGCGGAGCCGTCATCTTCAACCTTTCTTCAGCGGACCGCACCAAAACCGACGATGTTGTCAAAATAATTTTCTGAATATGAGTCCTTTATCAGTCATAATCACAGTTCTGGCGTACTTTGCCGTGATGTTCACGGTGTCTTGGATCTCCTCTCGCAACGCTGACAACGCCGGGTTCTTCAACGGAGGGCGCAAGGTGCCTTGGTGGATCGTGGCGATCGCGATGATCGGAGCGCCGATGTCGGGGGTGACCTACGTCTCCGTGCCGGGAATGGTCGGCGTAGGAGGCACGGCAATGGGCTACATGCAGATGGTTCTGGGCTTCTTCGTGGGCTACATCATCATAGCGTTTGTCCTCACGCCCATATTCTTCAAGATGAACATGGTGTCGATCTACCAGTACCTTGACGACCGGTTCGGAGTGTCCTCGCACAAGACCGGAGCGTGGTTCTTCTTCATCTCCAAGATTCTGGGAGCCGCCGTGAGACTGTTCCTCGTCTGTGTGACGCTCCAGCTGATGATCTTCGAACCGCTGGGGCTGCCGTTCGTGCTGAACGTGATCGTCTCCGTGGGGATCGTGCTGGTCTACACGTTCAGGGGAGGGGTGAAGTCCGTGATCTGGACGGACACGCTGAAGACCGTGTGCATGATCGTGTCCATCGTGCTGGCTATCGTGTTCATCGCCAAGGATCTGGGGCTGAGCTTCTCCGGCGTGGTGCAGACGGTGCGTGAAAGTGACTGTTCAAAGATGTTCTTCTTCGACGACGTGAACCATCCTGAATATTTCTGGAAACAGTTCCTGGCAGGCGTGTTCACCGTGATAGCGATGACCGGTCTGGACCAGGACATGATGCAGCGGACGCTGAGCAGCCGCAACGCCAAAGATTCACAGAAGAACCTCATTACCAGTGGCTTGCTTCAGGTTCCGGTAATATTCCTGTTCCTTTGTCTCGGTGTGCTGCTGTACGTGTTCGCCGGGCAGAAGGGCATCCAGGAAGTCGGTGACACACTGTTCCCTGCCGTGGCCACGGGGGGCTATCTGCCCGCCATCGTAGGTGTTCTGTTCATCATCGGACTTGTGTCCTGCGCCTTCGCCGCCGGCGGTTCCGCGCTGACGGCGCTGACAACCTCGTTCACCGTTGACATAATCGGCACCAAGGGCAAGAGCGAGGAGCAGGTGAAGGCCACAAGGCAGAAAGTGCATCTGCTGATGGCCCTGCTGATGGGAATCGTGATTTTCGTCTTCTATCTTCTGAACACGAAATCGGCCATTGACGCGGTCTACAAGCTGGCGAGCTACACCTACGGGCCGATCCTGGGAATGTTCGCTTTCGGAATATTCACGAAAAGAAAGGTGCGCGACAGATGGGTGCCGCTGGTAGCGGTCATCGCGCCGGTTCTCTGCCTCATCCTCCAGAGCAATTCCGAGCGCTGGTTCGGAGGCTACAAATTCAGCTATGAGCTGCTTCTTTTCAACGCTTTGTTCACGTTTTTGGGACTTTGTCTATTAATTCGGCGAAAAAAGTCGAATTAATTTTGCCAATTCAGGATTAATCTCTATTTTTGCAGTCCAGTTGCGAAGACAGGCGCAACACATCATTGAGATATGGTGTAATGGTAGCACTACAGATTCTGGCTCTGTCAGTGAGGGTTCGAATCCTTCTATCTCAACTAAAAATCCGGCCTCGGCCGTTTTTTTATGGCTTTTGCCAGGAATGGCGGGGTAGCTCAGCTGGTTAGAGCGTCGGATTCATAATCCGGAGGTCGTGGGATCATGCCCCACTCCCGCTACGCAACATTAAGAAACTAATTAAGACGATAATGGCGAACGCATTTCACTATTCCATCGGAAGGAAGTTCATCCAGGCTGTCAGCGGAGCATTTCTCATAATCTTCCTGCTGCTTCATGTAACTATCAACCTGTTCTCCGTCATTGACTCTTTCACAGGCAATTACAACGGGCTTGACGGTCTTTTCCAGAAAGGCTGCGACTTTATGGCGCTCCCGATTGTCACCATCATGGTTCCTGTTCTTGCCGCCGGTTTCATCATCCACATCATCTACGGATGCTGGCTCACATGGCAGAACGTAAAGGCCCGCGGCGGCTACAAGCGCTACGAGGCCTCAAGCGTAGCCGCTGCCGACTCCTGGTCAGCGAAGAACATGTTCGTACTCGGTATCATCATTCTCGGCATCCTTGCTTTCCATCTTACCCACTTCTGGGCTAAGATGCAGCTCGCCATGTTCACCGGCGCCGAGGAGGGCAACCCTTACGAACTTCTCAACCTCACTTTCGGACGATGGTGGGTGCTGGCATTGTACCTCGCCTGGTTCGTGGCTGTATGGTTCCACCTTTGCCACGGCTTCTGGAGCATGTTCCAGACAGTTGGCTGGAACAACCAGACCTGGTTCAAGAGACTGAAAGTGATCGGCATCGTGGTCGCCACGCTGATCTTCCTTGGCTTTGCGGCTGTTGGTATCAACGCATTCCTTCAGGCAAACGAATTGATCTAGTCAAGGACATAATGAAATTTCAAGGGCGACCGGATGATGGTCGCCCTTTTTTGTGTTACCTCCACAGGCCGCCAAGCCTGTCTAAGAGACCATATAAAAAGACAACTTGATTTACAAATAATAGTATCATTCAAAAACGAACAACAATGAGACAGAAAAAATTCTTGCTCCCTGAGAGCGAAATCCCGACAGCATGGTTCAACATGCAGGCAGTCATGCCTAACAAGCCTATGCCAATCCTCAATCCGGCCACACACGAGGCCTTGAAGCCCGAGGATCTGTACCCGATCTTCTGCAAGGCCTGCGCCGACCAGGAACTCAACACAACTGACGAGTGGATCCCGATCCCCGAGCCGGTACGCGAGCAGTACGCCGGCTACAGATGCACTCCGCTTGTGAGAGCCTACGATCTTGAGGCCGCCCTCGGCACTCCTGCCCACATCTATTTCAAGAATGAGAGCGTCTCCCCTGCCGGCTCCCACAAACTGAACTCCGCCTTGGCCCAGGCCTACTACGCCAAGGAGCAGGGCATCACCAACATCACCACCGAGACCGGTGCCGGCCAGTGGGGCGGCGCGCTCTCCTATGCCACCAAGAAGTTCGGCATCGAATGCGCCGTCTACATGGTCAAGGTCAGCTACCAGCAGAAGCCTTACAGAAGGTCGATCATGCAGACTTTCGGAGCAGCCATAACTCCTTCACCGTCAATGTCCACCAGAGCGGGCAAAGACATCATCACCGCCAATCCCAACGATCAGGGATCACTTGGATGCGCGATCTCCGAGGCCATCGAGCTTGCCGTAAGCACCCCGAACTGCAAGTATGCCCTCGGCTCCGTCCTCAACCATGTCTGCCTGCATCAGACCGTCATCGGCCTGGAGGCGGAGAAGCAGATGGAGATGACCGGGGAATATCCTGACATCGTGGTGGCCTGCTTCGGCGGCGGCTCCAACTTCAGCGGCATCGCCTACCCTTTCATGAGGCATAATATTCAGGAAGGGAAGAAGACCCGCTTCATCGCCGCGGAACCATATTCCTGCCCGAAACTCACAAGAGGCAAGTTTGAATATGACTTCGGCGACGAGGCCGGCATGACTCCGCTGCTTCCGATGTACACCCTCGGCCACGATTTCAAGCCGGCAACCATCCATGCCGGCGGCCTTCGCTACCACGGAGCGGGTGTGATCCTGTCCCAGCTGATGAAGGACGGCTACATGGAAGCTGTTGACATCGAGCAGCTTGATGCCTTCAAGGCCGGAATCCTCTTCGCCCAGACCGAGGGCATAATCCCTGCACCGGAATCCTGCCACGCCATCGCCGCCACAGTGAACGAAGCCCTCAAGTGCAAGGAAACCGGCGAGAAGAAGACCATACTCTTCAACCTGTCCGGACACGGTTTCGTGGACATGAGCTCCTACGACCAGTACCTCTCCGGCGAGATGCAGAACTTCCACGTCACCGACACCGAACTCGCCAAGTACATCAAATCCGCCGACGCGCTGAACAAGTAATCACACAGTCCAAAGATAAAGCCCAGAGGGCCTCTAACCCGGATTTTGCTCGTAAGAAATTCAGGTTAGAGGCTCTTCGGACTTTTGCGGCTCCTGGACTTTATTCTTTTCTAGTCCTGAAAAACAATGCGTAAAATTTCCAACTGAAAGGTGCTTTCGCTATCTTTGTAGTATTCAATCCTCTCTCTTCGCTTTTGCGTCAAGAGACGGTGAGGGAGAAACAAGAACTATATGGACATCAAGGAAGAAGATAAGATCATACAGGAGGTCACCAGACAGGAGTACAAGGAGGGCTTCGTCACCGAGGTCGGACAGGACTTCATCCCAAAGGGACTGAACGAGGACATCATCCGCACGATCTCACGGCTTAAGGAAGAGCCGGAATGGATGCTGGAGTTCCGTCTGAACGCTTTCCGCAAATGGCAGAGCATGGAGATGCCGCAGTGGGGGCATTTGGACATGCCGGAGATCGATTTTCAAGACATTATCTACTATGCCGCTCCGAAGAAGAACGTGGACAGGCCGAAAGAGATAGACCCGAAACTGGAGGAGACATTCGAGAAGCTGGGCATTCCGGTGCGTGAGCGCGAGGCTCTGGCCGGAGTGGTGGCCGTGGATGCTGTCTTCGACTCGGTCTCCGTGGCCACGACCTTCAGAGCCTCGCTGGCGGAGAAAGGAATCATATTCTGTAGTTTCTCGGAGGCTGTCAAGGAGCATCCGGATCTGGTGAGGAAGTACCTCGCCTCCGTCGTTCCGGTCGGAGACAATTTCTTCGCGGCACTCAACTCGGCGGTCTTCAGCGACGGTAGTTTCTGCTATATTCCCAAAGGGGTCAAGTGCCCGATGGAGCTTTCCAGCTATTTCAGGATCAACGCCGCCGGCACGGGACAGTTCGAAAGGACGCTCATCGTGGCGGACGAGGGTTCGCAGCTGAGCTACATGGAGGGCTGCACGGCTCCGATGCGCGACGAGAACCAGCTGCACGCCGCTGTGGTTGAGATCGTGGTCGAGAAGGACGCCGATGTGAAATACTCAACGGTGCAGAACTGGTACCCCGGCGATGCCCAAGGACGCGGCGGCATCCTTAACCTCGTGACTAAGAGAGGAATATGCAAGGGCAGCGGTTCGCACCTGAGCTGGACTCAAGTCGAGACCGGCTCGGCGATCACTTGGAAGTACCCTTCGACGATCCTGAAGGGCGACTACTCCTCGTCGGAGTTCTACTCCGTGGCCGTGACGAACAACTACCAGCAGGCGGACACCGGCACGAAGATGATCCATCTCGGACGCGGCACCAAAAGCCGGATCGTAAGTAAGGGAATATCAGCGGGGCACAGTCAGAACAGCTACCGCGGTCTCGTCCGGATGAACGCCGGGGCGACCGGGGCGCGGAACTTCTCGCAGTGCGACAGCCTTCTGATCGGCTCGCAGTGCGGGGCGCACACGTTCCCGGACATCCAGAGCGCGAATCCCACGGCGATCGTGGAGCATGAGGCCACGACCTCGAAAATCAGCGACGAGCAGCTCTTCTACTGCAACCAGAGGGGACTCGGCCCAGAGGACGCTGTCGGTCTGATTGTCAACGGCTACGCCCACGAGGTGCTTTCCCGCCTCCCGATGGAGTTCGCCGTCGAGGCCACCAAACTGCTTCAGGTCTCCCTCGAAGGATCGGTAGGTTAATGAATATATTCACGAATGAATTATGGGATTCTTTGACATAGAAAACATTGCGTTCACGTTAGGCGGAACGGGAGTGAGCTTCCTGGAGCTGCTCGGTGTCATCGCGGGACTTACCTGCGTGGTGATGGCCGGGCGCAACAACAAGTACAACTTCTGGGTCGGCTACCTGTACAACATCCTGTTGTTCACGCTGTTCTGGCAGAGGCATCTGTACTCGGCCATGCTTCTCCAGCCGATAGCCTTCGGCATCAACGCCTTCGGACACTGGAGGTGGACTCATCCGAGACCTTCCGAGCAGAGTTCGAAAGACGCTTCCGCCCTGAAAGTGACACGGCTATCGATGCGGGACTGGTGTGCGGCGCTCACCGTCGTGGTGATTGCCGGTGCGATCTGGGGATTCGTGCTCAGCAAATTGGGCACGGCCTGGTTAACGGACATATTCACACCTGATCCAACCCCGTGGCTTGACTCGTACGGCCTGATGCTAACGCTGTTGGCGCAGTTCCTTTCCGCCCAAAAGAAGTGGGACTGCTGGATCGTGTGGCTGGTGGTGAACATCACGAACATCACCCTCTACCTCAGCGCCGGCCTCGTGTTTATGCCGATCGTCAGCGCATTGTACCTTCTCAACGGCATCTGGTCCCTTTGGACTTGGTACCGATTATACAAGGAGGAAAGGTAGCACATTTCGGTCACTGAGTTTGTCGAAGTGACCTTACAAACTTGAACAAAATACGATGAATATGACAGACATATTACTGAAGATAAAAGATCTGCACGCAAGTGTCGGAGACAAGGAGATCCTGAAGGGAATCGACCTTGAGATCCGCCGCGGTGAGATTCACGCCGTGATGGGTCCGAACGGGGCTGGGAAAAGTACCCTGTCCTCTGTCCTGACCGGCAAGCCGAACTACGAGGTGACGGCCGGATCAATCAAGTTCGATGGCAAGGATTTGCTGGCGATGAAGCCGGAGGAAAGGGCCTGGGCCGGACTGTTTATGTCCTTCCAGTATCCGATCGAGATTCCGGGAGTCTCCATCACGAACTTTATGAAGACGGCGATCAACTCCAAGCTCAAGGCTCAGGGGAAAGAGCCGATGAAAGCCAGTGATTTCCTGAAGCTTATGAAGCAGAAGATGGCCTTCGTCCAGATGAAGCCGGAGTTCGCCAAGCGTGAGGTCAATGTCGGTTTCTCCGGCGGAGAGAAAAAGAGGAACGAGATCTTCCAGATGGCGATGCTCGATCCGACCCTCGCGATCCTCGACGAGACGGACAGCGGACTGGACGTGGACGCGCTCAAGATCGTGGCCGACGGAGTGAACGCCCTGCACACCCCGGAAAAGTCGGCGATCGTCATCACCCACTACCAGAAGCTTCTTGAATATGTCAGGCCGGATGTCGTGCATGTCCTGAAGGATGGCCGCATCGTGGCCAGCGGCGGTTACGAACTGATTGACAAGATAGAGAAAAATGGCTTTGAACAGTTCTAAAAACATAGACCACGGCAATTATATTCCTTCGCCCATCGTGCCGGGAATGAAGGTCGCTGACGGTGAGCATATTCGTAAAGTCTTTGTGCTCGGTTCAGCAGACGCTGCCGTAGGAGTCGCTGTCTCCCCGGTCCCTAGGTTTGTCGAAGCGACTGATCCTTATGGTATTCCGTCCAACATCGAGGTGGGGGCCGCCGCGGCGCTGGATCTTACGGTGGTAGTGCTGCCGGGAGTCTCGGCAAGGATTCCGCTGACGATTGACCTGACCGGAGCGCATTCCGAAGTCAGGCTTTCTGGAATATACCTTTGCTCCGGCCACGACGAGGTGACGTTCGACATCACGATGCATCACCGCACTGGCGATTGCTGTTCCCGACAGATTTTCAACGGGTTGGCTGCCGGTGAAGCCAAATGCGGATTCTTCGGCAAGATCGTCATCGCGCCGGACGCCCAGAGAACCGAGGCGTTCCAGGAGAACCACAACATACTGCTTTCGGATTCGGCAAGAGTCAACACCAAGCCCCGGCTGGAGATCTACGCCGACGATGTGAAGTGCTCGCACGGAGCCACGGTCGGCAAACTGAACGAGGACGAGCAGTTCTACATGCGCTCCAGAGGCATCCCCGAGGATGAGGCCAAAGTGCTTCAGATGATCTCCTTCGTGGCTCCTGTCCTGGAAGCCGTCCCGGAAGAGTCCAGTGACGGAAGTCCGTGCCGGTCAGCCGTTGCCGGCCAGGTCGAGAACGCCATCCGCAGCTTCGCTTAGTAATCATTAAAAAATAACTTGAACTTAATTTTTAACGCTTACTTAAAGACCATGATTGTCAAGACGAATGTCAAGCTGAATCTGGGGCTGAGTGTCCTGCGGAAGCGTGCCGATGGGTTCCACGACATCGAGACGCTGTTCGTGCCGTGCTTTGATTTCGGGGACACGCTTGAGATCATCGCCGGCGACGACTACAGCCGCACCTCGGCGGCGCTTTTCGCTGAATATGGAGGTCAGGACGGGTGCGTCGGAAAGTTCTGCGACCAGAAGGAGAACGAAGCAGATCTGGCACAGGGAATATCCGAGGACGGAAAGTTGATGATCACGATCGCCCGCAAGGAGGGTGTGGACTGGAATCCGATGAAAGATTTGTGCGCCAAGGCGTACAATGTTCTTGCTCAGGATTTTGACCTGCCGCCTGTCAAGATATTCCTTGAAAAGAACGCTCCTGTCGGGGCCGGCCTCGGCGGCGGATCGGCGGACGCGGCATTCACCCTCAAGGCTCTGAACGAGCTTTGCGGACTCGGGCTTTCCGAGCAAAGGCTTTCTGAATATGCCTCCAGACTTGGCAGCGACTGTGCCTTCTTCATTTTCAACCGTCCGATGATCGGCTCAGGAAGAGGAGAAGTGCTTGAGCCTTACGACATTGATCTCTCAGAGTACGAGATAAAGGTGTTGATTCCGGAAGGTGTTTCGGTCTCCACCGCAGAGGCCTACAAAGGGATCGTTCCTCGGGAAACGCGCCGCGACGGATCCGGCGAGCAGGACTCAACTGGATCACCAGAGCGCTGCGACAGGTTCAGCGAGCAGCCTGGCAATCCAGTGGTTAGTCATCGCTCACCAACCGGACTTGGCAAGCCGGCAGAGACAACTGGCCTGAAATCCGTGCTGGCAGAACCAGTCTCCGAATGGAAAGACCTGCTGGTCAACGACTTCGAGGCCACAGTCTTCAAAGCACACCCCGAGCTGGCCGCCATCAAGCAGTCCCTCTACGACTCCGGCGCCACCTACGCCTCCATGTCCGGCTCCGGCTCCGCCCTCTTCGCCCTCTACAAGAAATAACCGTGAGCAAAAGCGCCGATCCCGCGCACCAGAGACAGCCCACGACCAGCCTCGTGAGCAAAAGCGCCGATCCCGCGCACCAGAGACAGCCCACGACCAGCCTCGTGAGCAAAAGCACCGCTCTCGCGCACCAGAGACAGCTCACGACCTGCCTCGTGAGCAAAAGCACCGCTCCCGCGCACCAAAGCCAGTCCACGACCAGCCTCGTGAGCAAAAGCGCCGCCCCTGCGCACCAGAGACGCTGATTTTGGGTGTTTGAAATACTCTTCGTGGAGAAAAACCACAAACAAAATCAAAAGAGTCTCTTGGCTCAGTGCCGTTCCGAGAATTCGCAGCCACAGAAGGTCTGGTTGTACATTTCCCATTCCTTGATCAGGGCGCAGCGCCGTTCCTGAAGACCGCCGCGGCGCCAGTTCTGGTTCCACCACAAGACCTCATGGCGGACGGACGGATGGGTTTCTGCGTTTGTCTCCGTCCCATGACCAGTGGCGCATCCATCACCACTGGTACCGTTCACCCGATCGCAGGCCCAGCGACCGGCGGCATCAACCTGGGCGAGATCCTTCCACCGGGACGAGGCCAGGGTGGTTGTCAGCATACGATAGCCGTTGGAAGAGGCATAGCGCGCGGCACGGAGGAGACGGAACTTGAAACACTCAAGGCAACGGGGACCGCACTCCGGCATGTCGGCGATTCGGGCGACCGGACAATCATCAGCGGCCACACCCGTCTCCAACCGGCGGACAAAGGCCAGCCAGGCCGCGTGATCATATTCATCATCAATGGTTTCCAGACCGTGGGCGGCGGCATAGCGGCGCAACTCGTCGCGGCGGATCTCATATTCACGGAAAGGAACTATGTTGGAGTTGCTGAAGAATATTCCCGGACGCAGCCCTTCGCCGACCATCCACTCGATGATGGCGGTCGAGCAAGGCGCGCAGCAGCAATGCAGCAGGATGCGCTCCCCCGAAAGGTCGCACCCTCCCGGCAGCTCCGGAACAAATCCCCTTTTATGAATATTCCCGTTCGGCATTTCTGTAACAAACATAACGATTTTTCTTGAGAAACAGAAGTTTCAGACGAGGCTGTTAAAAAACTGTTAATCAAAAGATTGACCAAAGCATCCTCTACTGAAAACAAGGGGAAAGCACTACATCAAGACGTTGCTAACCAACGAATTACCTGCCACAAGATTTTCCCGGTTCACAAATTCGCAACCAAAATCCGATTTTGTCGTAAGAACTTTTAATGCTAACTTTAACGGAAAGAGAGACAGACCGGTTATCGGCCGGCCTCCAGACAGAACCGGACTTTACGTACCGGATTGCCACCGACAATCAGAAAGTTGATTGGAAAACCATTGACAAAACAGAAAGGCTAAAAGAGCTATGATCGAAAAGGACGAGAGATTCACATTGGCGGAGAGATATGTGGAAGAGACGGGGGTCTCCGTGTTCCTGACAGGCAAGGCGGGGACGGGAAAGACAACGTTCCTTAAAGAGATTGTGCGGCAGACCTCCAAACGGTTCGCCGTCGTGGCTCCCACAGGAGTTGCGGCCATCAACGCCGGCGGAGTGACAATCCACTCATTCTTCCAATTGCCCCTTTGCCCGTATCTCCCTGATGTCAAAGAGCTTGTCACAGAGTATCAGATGCCGGAGCGGATGCGCTCCCTGCGGAAGGAAAGGGTGAGGATCCTGCGGACTCTCGACCTGCTGATCATCGATGAGATCTCGATGGTGAGAGCCGACATTCTGGACGCGATCGATGACACGCTCAAGCGTTACCGGCGCAACGACCGTCCGTTCGGAGGGGTGCAACTCCTGATGATCGGGGACATCCAGCAGCTTCCGCCGGTGGTCAAAGAATCGGAAAGACCGTACATGGAGCAAGTATATTCATCACCTTTCTTCTTCAATTCCAAGGTGTTGCAAAGGTTGTCGTTCGTAACGGTCGAGCTTGAGAAGGTTCACCGGCAGAGTGACAGGCTATTCCTTGACATACTGAATGAGGTTCGCTCCGGGATGCCGGGCGACGCGGCCTTGAACGAATTGAACAAGAGGCTCTTCCCCGGCTTTGTGCCGCCGGAGGACGAGCGCTGGATCCGCCTCACCACCCACAACGCCCAGGCGGACTCCGTGAATGAGGCGAAGATGAACGCGCTGGAGACCGAGGAGGCGACATTCGAGGCACAGATCGATGGAATATTCCCGGAAAACGCCTATCCTGCTGAGACTCAGCTTCGTCTGAGGGTCGGCGCGCAGGTGATGTTCGTGCGCAACGACACTTCGGGAGAGGGACGCTACTACAACGGAAAGATCGCGACAGTGAAGAAAGTCAAGCCGGCACTGATCGTGGAGGACGAGAGCGGCGAAAGCATCGAGGTCAACACGGAAAGATGGGAGAACATCCGCTACGGCCTCAACGAGGAAAGCGGTGAGATAGAGGGAATTGTGGAAGGCACTTTCGAGCAGGTTCCTTTGCGTCCGGCGTGGGCGGTGACGATCCACAAGAGTCAGGGACTGACCTTCGACCAAGTCATCATCGACGCGGGCGCGGCATTCTCGTTCGGCCAGGTCTACGTCGCCCTCTCCCGCTGCCGCACCCTCGAAGGCATCATCCTGACCACCCCGATCACACGGCGCTGCACCTTCACCAGCGATGAGGTCTCGACGTTCGAAAGCAGCCGCGAGCCGGCGGAAGAGGCGCGGCTCAAACTCCCCGCCATGGCCAATGAATATTTCACCTCAACCTTGTGCGATGCCTTTGATCTTCAACGCCTTCGCTATCTCTACAACAGGGTTAACCGAATATACCAGGTCAACCTTTCGAACCTTTACCCCGACCAGGCTGGCAGGTTCAACACAGTAGGTGCGGGCAATGCCGCCCAAGTAGGCGGAATGTTCGACAGCTCCGATGGCTCCGGCAAAAGCGCCCCGCAGCCCTTCGAGGGAATACGATCCCTCAGCGACACGGCGCAGAAATTCCAGAAGCAGCTCCGCTACATCACCTCGACAATCCATAGCGGCACGGCGGAAGAGTTCCCTCTCCTGCGGGAGCGCGTCACCAAGGCCTGCGAATATTTCACCACACAATTCCGTCCTTTGGCCTCGTTCGCCGCGCCGCTGACTCTTGTAGAGATTGACGACAAAGAGGTCAGGAAAGCCTTCAAGGCCGCCTCCGAGGAATTTCTGGCAGAGCTTAGATTCTGGATGACCCTCTACGAGACTATCCTGTCGGAAGGCTTCAGCACGAAAGCATACCATAAGTTAAAGACGGACAACGAGTTGTCGGATGCCAGATCGTTAAAGGCATTGGTCAGGTCGCTGATTTCCACACCTGAGAAGGCTTCGACATCCAAGGAGTCGATTCAGCAAGCTCAACGCCCAGATGCGGTTGGTGAGCCTGTCGAACCGTCGGCCCTTCGACAGGTTCGGGAACCGGATGGAGAATCGGCCACCTACACTGGCAGCATCCATCCTGAACTGGCCCAGGCCCTTGTGGACTGGCGGCGTGAAAAATACCAGAAAGACAACGTCCCCGCCTACATCATCCTCCACCAGAAAACCCTCCTGGCCATAGCCGACCTCGCCCCCACAACCAAAGAGGAACTCCTCAGCGTCAAAGGCTTCGGCAAATCCAAGTGCGAAAAATACGGCGAAGAAATCCTGGAGATCATCCGAACGGCCATGAACAATCCCGGCAGTTAGCGGCTTACCGTTTTGTGTCCAATCCCGCAGCCAGTGGGCTACATTATTGTATTCGATAATTCCCGAACAATCCCCGCAGCACCGTTAGGCGACATTCTAAGGCCGTTTCGTAGCCCGAGAGTGTTCCGCGGCACTATTGGGCGACGTTCCGAGCCGAAACCGTCGCCGAAGATGGCTTGCCGCACACTCAAAGCTTGCGGTAATCAAGAATAGGCATCTTCCGAAGAAGTCAGGCAAACACGTTGCTATTCAACAAAGAGGAGAGCCGCTGGGAAGTCCTTGGCGTTGAGATCGCCGGGAGCCTGCCACTTGAGGGCGAAACTCTCGCCACCGTAGCCTTCGAAGTAACGGATGCGGTACTTGTGAAAGCCTTTCTGAAGGAATATGCTGCCGGAGGCCACGGTGTAACCTGTACGGACATTGTTGTCACAAGCCAGGACTCCGTCGATGTAGAGATCCGAACCGTCGTTTGTCAGCAGAGTGAACGTGTACAAGCCACTTTGCTCAATCTTCATAACACCTTCGAACACATAGCCGAAATAGTCTTTTCCTTCGCCCTCGGAAATATTCAAACCCCTCTTCTGTCCGCTAAGCGTGACCTTTTCCAACTTGTCGATCTCCTCGGTTGACGACATGTCGGCTCCCTCGAAGTACTTGAAATTGACACCTTGCCTACGCGCCTTGGCCTTTACGGAAGCGGCATAAGGAATATTCCTTTCATAGACTCCGCTGACGCTGCCGCCTCTCTTGCAGATCGCCTTGACGCGGGCTCCTCCTGCCAGCACCACCGGGTTGCCGTCATAGCAGGTCGATTGTTCGGTCGGCTCGCTTCCGTCCAAGGTGTAGTAAATCGTCCCCATGCTCGGGGCAAAACGGAAACTGATGCCGTCATCATCGATGGCCAGACTCTCCTCCTTAAGGTACGGAGCAGCTATTTTCCCCGCCTCCAGCAGGAATGACAGAGGGAATGAAGGGTGGCTTGTCGAGCCACAGTACACATTGTCCACCTTGAAAATATGTTTCAAGTCCTCTTTCCTGCGCTTCGACTCAGCATAGCCTCCGGCAGGCAGGTAGATGTTCTCATTGCTGTTCTCGGCGCTGAGGTAAAACGGAACCGAACAACTGTTGTACAAACGGAAGAGAACCTCGCCGCTTTCCAGCGTACGGAAACGCTCGACCTTGACAGCCGCCTTGATGAAGGAGAGCAGCAGACTCTCTTCGCCGCAAAGCATGTTGTTCGCCCAGGCAATGGTTCTCCGCGCGCGCAACGCCTCCTTGATCGCCTCGTCACTCTTGTCTTTCGCGAATATTATCGTAAGATCACGATGATTATCCTTCTGGTCATACAGCATGTAGGTCGGATAGTGGCTGTCGGTGCAGCCAAGCATCGCAAGATTGTAGTTGAGCGCATGGTCAATGGCAAGCGGATAGAACTCCTTGTGGTTGAACACCTCGATGCCCTGAATGGTTCCGTCCTTGATGTGGCCGGCAATGTAGTCCGACAGATCGCTGTTCTGATCCGGCCAGCCAGGATGGTTTGTAGTAATGAAAGCGTCCTCGCCGCGTGCTATCTCCAACACCTTGTCGCATTCCTTGGTGTCAAAACCCTGGCTGAGCCTGTACTTGTTGAGGTCGCCCGTAAAAAGCACATTGATGTGTCCAACCGGCTCGCTGCCTGTTATCTCGAACCCTCGCACTATCTTGAGGTCGAAATCCTTCGCCGCCTCGACAGCGCAGTCCACCGCCACATTCATGTCATCAGATCCCCTATAAACCCTCGGATGCGAATGATGATCCGTGATGGCCAGAATGTCAAGCCCTTCAAGGTAAGCCTCATACACCCTCATCTCAGGTGTCACTTGCGCATCTGAATAGATTGTGTGCATGTGCAGGTCAGCCGTGTAGGCATTGAAGCCGTCAACGGACGGAAGGTCGATCTTGCGCGGGTTGAAAGCCTTTCTGTCAGTACCAAGATTCTTTCCATAGAAGTCCATCCACTGGTAATGGATGTTTTCCTGAGCATTGGCACAGATCGTGACCAACAATAGAATGATTGTCAAGAATCGTTTCATGTTATGTGATTTTGTCTTTCAAAAGTACATAAAAACTCGCATTTTTAATGTACTTTTACAACAGTATATAATAAGTTGCCGCAGATTTGGCAAAGTTTTTTAACGATTATTTAACCACATATTCAAAAATCAATGCAGGAGAGGCACACTGACAGGGAACGGTATTTCAAGGAGTTGGCGCAGACTTCCAAGGAATTCTACATCGACTACCTTCAGAATTTCAAGAGCGTCGGAGCCGGAACGCGCGTTCTGGAGATCGGCTGCGGCGAGGGCGGAAACCTCCTGCCGTTAGCCGAAACGGGATGCTCCGTCACGGGCATTGACCTGGCCACCAACAAGATAGAGCATGCCAAGGAATATTTCGGCAAAATGAATATGTCGGGAGAGTTCATCAGCGGGAATTTTCTGAATATGCCTCCTCGGGAAGACCGCTTCGACATCGTGTTGATCCACGATGTCATAGAGCACATCGAGCCGGAGGACAAGCCTGCCTTTTTCCTTGGTCTGAAAAAATTCCTGAAGCCCGACGGAATCGTGTTCTTCGGATTCCCGGCCTGGCAGATGCCGTTCGGAGGCCACCAACAGATCTGTCGGAGCGGTGTCTGCTCCAAAGTTCCGTTTATGCATCTCTTGCCGGCCAGCCTTTACAGAGGCTATCTAAGAATATTCAAGGAAGATCCAGCCAAGATTGATGAGCTGCTGAGCATCAAGCGCTCCAAGATGACCCCCGAAAAGTTCGAGCGCCTCTGCAAAGAGACTGGCTTTCAAATTGTTGAACGCAAGCTGTGGTTGATCAGCCCCCACTACAAGGCCAAGTTCCATCTCCGCCCCACCCGCCTTCGTATGGGCCTCGACCACATCCCATACCTCCGCAACTACCTCTCCACCTCCTGTTTCTACATCGTCTCGGCAAGGTGATGCGTTGAAATCAGTCAATGTCCTTGACGACATATTCAGTGGAGCCGAGACCCATTTCCTCAGCACGGTACACGATGCGGATGCCGTGACGCTGGCTGATCCTGTCGAGGAGGGCCTGTGTGTCGTTGTCCTTGTCTTTCGGAAGGTTGAACACCTGATCGAGGCAGAACTTGTCAAGGGCGACCGGATCGAGGGAAGCTGCCATTCCGATGTCCTTTATTGTCGGCTTATGAGGATCACCGTCGCAGTCACAGTCAATTGAGAGATTATTAAGGACATTGATGTACACAATTCCTTTCTTGGCGGCGAAATAATCATTGACGGCCTGGGCGGCGGCGGCCATCGACTCGATGAACGGAGTGTTGCCCTCCGGGCTTTCGTCCCACTTCTCAGGAAGGTTCTGCCACAGAAGCTGATAGTCCTCAGCCTTGCCAGCCGTGTGGATGTACGCCTTGCCGTTTCGGGAAGCCACACCGATGGAAGCGTTCTTCAAGGCTCCACCGAATCCACCCATCGCGTGTCCTTTGAAGTGCGACAAGTCGATCATAAAATCGTAATTGGCGATGTGAGAGCCGACTATGTCGTACTTGATCCATTTGTCATATTCATTATTGTGCTAAAAAGTTTATCTCAGTCTTGGGCTTGCAAATCCAAACCACAAGATAAACATTTTCTATTAATTGGCGTGTATTTTGTTATAAATCAGGCGTTAAAACGTTATATTTAAGCGTTTGTGAATTTCCTTCAAAAAACTATTGCTTTATAGAAAAACATACCCATCTTTGCAGCGTATTAATAAACTAATACACAAAGCAGGTGGGAAATATCCGGTCACAGAGCTTGTCGAAGTGACGGAAGACCAGTAAAGAAGACAAGACGATCTTCAAGAAGTATATGAAAAAGAAACAACAGCCCATAGGGCAAAAAAGATAACAACCAAATGCTGATTGAATTAAAAGACGTCAACAAGACCTACCAGGGCGCGCAGCCTCTGCACGTGCTCAAGGGCATTGACCTTACCATAGGAAAGGGAGAGCTTGTCTCCATCATGGGAGCGTCGGGATCAGGCAAATCCACGCTTCTGAATATTCTTGGAATATTGGACAACTACGATTCTGGTGAATATCGCATAAATGGCAACCTGATCTGGAATCTCTCCGAAACAAAAGCCGCCGAGTACAGGAACAAGATGATCGGATTCATATTCCAGTCCTACAATCTGATAGGGTTCAAGACGGCGGCGGAGAATGTCGAGCTGCCGCTTTTCTATCAAGGTGTCGGCAGGCAGAAGCGGCACAGGATGGCGATGGAATTTCTGGAAAGACTTGGATTGAAGGAGTGGGCTGACCACTATCCTAACGAGATGTCCGGAGGTCAGAAGCAGAGGGTGGCGATCGCCCGCGCGCTGATCACAAAGCCGGAGATCATCCTTGCAGACGAGCCTACAGGAGCCTTGGACTCAAAGACTTCCGTGGAGATTATGAACCTTCTGCGGGAATTGAACGAGAAGGAAAATATGACCATCATCGTGGTGACCCACGAGAGCGGGGTGGCAAACTTCACCAACAGAATCATCCACATCAAGGACGGAATCATCGGCAAGATCGAACAGAACATCAGGCACGACGCCTCTCCGTTCGGCGAGGGCACTATAATGAAGTAAGCCATGAGAGATCTGTTTGAAGAAATCTGGAGCAACATACGGCGCAACAAGCTTCGCACCGCCCTCACAGGCTTCGCCGTGGCCTGGGGAATATTCATGCTCATCTTTCTGTTGGGAGCGGGCAACGGCTTGATCCACGCCCTTGAGAGCAACAACAGCGACTACATGACCAACACGATGAACGTCTGGGGAGGCTACACTTCCAAGCCGTACAACGGAATGCGGGAAGGCCGAAGGATCGACTTGAACGACAAAGACATAGACATCACCCTCGGTCCGGACTTCGCTGATAATGTGGAAAAGGCCGGAACAATACTCACCCAAGCGAGCCTCACCACAAGCTACGGCAAGGAATACATCGTCAAGCAGGTCAGCGGAGTCAGCCCTGAATATTCAGAAATGAACAAGCTCAGCCTCCTCTACGGCAGGTTCATCAACGAGATAGACATCAAGGAGAGGAGAAGGGTCATAGTGATGGACAGCAACGACGCGAGGGAGCTTTTGGGCGTGACCGGAGAGAAAGAGGAAGGGCTGACGGCTCTTCAGAAAGCGGCAGCGGCGGAAGCGTTGGTTGGGAAATATGTCAAGATCAACTCTTCGATGTTTCAGGTCATCGGCATCCTCAGGCCGAACGAGAACGGTTGGTCCAGCCTCTACGCTCCGATCACCACCATCCGGACAATCTACAACAGAGGCAAGGAGATTGATGAATATACTTTCTCGTTCCACGGGCTGGACACCGAGGAAGACAACAGGGCGTTCGAGGATCGGCTGCGCGCATCGCTGAACAACAACCACAACGCCGCCCCGGACGACAAGAGGGCTGTGGGAATATGGAATCTCCTGACAATGAGCATGGAGATGAACAAAGGAATGTTGATGATCCGCACAGCATTATGGATCATTGGAATCCTGACACTGTTGAGCGGAATCGTTGGGGTCTCCAACATCATGCTGATCTCCGTCAAGGAGCGGACACACGAGTTCGGGATCCGCAAGGCGATCGGCGCGAGCCCGTGGGCCATACTGAAACTGATCATTTCCGAAAGCATCATCATCACAGCGTTCTTCGGCTACGTCGGAATGGTGCTCGGAGTTCTGGCCAACGAGTGGCTCGATCATATTTCCGGAAATATGGTGATGGACTTCGGGCTTTTCCAGCAGACGGTCTTTAAAGATCCTACGGTCGGCCTGAACGTCTGCTTCGGAGCCACAATCCTGCTGGTCATCGCCGGCACCATCGCCGGCCTCGCCCCCGCCCGAAAAGCCGCAAAGGTCCGCCCGATCGAAGCCCTCCGCAGCGAATGATAAAATAAGGAGACAACTGAAAACCAATTGAATATATTCATAAATAATTGTAAGGAAATTATTAGATTTCATAGAATGAAATTTTTCGATATAGACCGATTCAAGGAAATCCTTGACACGCTGACCCGCAACAAGGGACGGAGCCTGCTGACCGGGTTCGGGGTGTTCTGGGGAATATTCATGCTGCTGTTCCTGCTGGGCGGCGGCGACGGGTTCAAGGTGATGCTGAACCAGCAGATGGGAGGGTTTGCGTCCAACTCGGCGATGATCTGGTCCCAGAACACGTCCAAGCCATACAAAGGCTTCAACAAGGGACGTTACTGGGAGATGAACATCAAGGACGTGGAGATTCTCAAGGAAAAGGTTCCTGAAGTGGACATCGTGTCGCCTCAATGCTTCAGTTGGTCCAGAGGCGAGGCAACCTACGAGGACAAGTCATCAAGGTGCAACGTCAAGGGGTTGAAGGCCGACTTCGCTAAAATAGAGACACCGACGATAGTTTACGGACGCTACATCAACGAGATGGACGTGGCGCAGAAACGCAAGGTCTGCGTGATAGGAAAGCAGGTTTACGAAAACCTCTATCCCAAGGGGGTGGACCCGTGCGGAACCAGAATCAAGATCGGCCCGGCATATTACCAGGTCATCGGAGTTGACTACAACGAACACAGTGTCATCAGCTTAGGAGGCAGGCAGACCGAGGCAATCGTGATTCCGATCTCTGTTGTGCAGGCTGTCTATAATATGGGAGACAAGGTGCAGATTATGGCGGTCACCGCAAAGAAGGGCGTGGTGATGAGTGACATTATCCCGAAAATCAGAAGGGCGGTCTCAAGCAACCACTACATTGATCCTACTGACGAACAGGCAGTCACCGTCCTCAACACCGAAATGTTCTTTATGATGATCGACAGCCTGTTCAAAGGTGTGAACTTCCTGAGCTGGCTGATCGGAATCGGAACGTTGCTGGCCGGTGTGATCGGAGTCTCGAACATCATGATGGTGACGGTACGGGAACGCACTACGGAAATCGGAATCCGCCGAGCCATTGGAGCGACTCCGAAGATGATTCTATCGCAGATCATCTGGGAAAGCATCCTGCTGACAGCCGTGGCCGGAATGTTGGGGCTGCTGTTCTCGGTGCTGATCCTGCAAGGGTTGGAGCTGGCCTTCACGACAGACGGCATCCTTCAGGCTCCGTTCCAGATCAGTTTCTGGACAGCTGTCGGAACTCTTCTCGGGTTGACTGTTCTCGGAGTCGTGGCCGGACTCGCCCCGGCGGCCAGGGCTATGAGCATCAAACCGGTGGACGCTATGAGGGATGAATAAGCCGCTTCGGGAACAAGACATATTAAGGATGAGCAAACATATTCAAAGATAGATAGTCAAGAATCAATGTTCGGAAATAAAAAGTCAAGCAATATGAAAAAGTATTTCAAGTACATTCTGTTCGCCGCCATCATCGTGGTGTTCGCTGGCACATTCTACTTCCTTTGGAAAAAGTCACGTCCGCAGGAGATCCGCTACGAGGAGCTTTCCGCCGAGATCGCCGACATCAAGAAGACCACCCTCATCACCGGCACCATTGAGCCGCGTGACGAGGTGAACATCAAGCCGCAGATCAGCGGCATCATATCCGAGATCTACAAGGAGGCTGGTGACCAGGTGAAGGAAGGCGAGGTGATCGCCAAGGTCAAGGTCATTCCTGAGATGGGTTCGCTGAGTTCGGCGCAGAGCCGTTTGCGCATCGCCGAATTGAACCTTGAGCAGGCACAGACCAACTTCGGACGCGAAAAGGCTCTCTACGACAAGCAGTTGGTAAGTGCCGAGGAATATGACCAAGTGCGTCAGGCCCTGGATCAGGCAAAGGAGGAAAAAGAAGCAGCTGAGGAGGCTCTGGAGGTTGTCAGGGACGGAGTGTCAAAGCGCAACGCCACGGCCAGCTCGACGCTGATCCGCTCGACAATCACAGGGTTGATCCTCGATGTTCCGGTCAAAGTCGGTAACTCGGTGATCCAGAGCAACACGTTCAACGACGGAACCACCATAGCCACGGTAGCCGATATGAACGACCTCATATTCAAGGGCAATCTGGATGAGACAGAGGTCGGCAAGGTCGATGAAGGCACGAGGATGAGAATCACCATCGGAGCGGTGCAGGGCGTGGAAATGGACGCAGTCCTTGAATATATCTCCCCGAAGGCCGTGCAGAACAACGGTGCTAACCAGTTCGAGATCAAGGCCAGGGTAAGCCAGTTGGACAGCGTGAAGATCCGTTCAGGCTACAGCGCGAACGCCGAGATCACTTTGGAGCACGCCGACTCAGTTTTGGCAGTGCCTGAGGCGGCAATCTCATTTGAGAAGGATTCCACGTTCGTCTATCTTGCCGAGGGTGACGGACAGTATAAACGCCAGCCTGTCACCACAGGGCTGAGCGACGGGGTCAAGATAGAGGTGAAGAGCGGACTGGGCAAGGATCAGAAAGTCCGTGGTAATCAGATATTCACAGACAAGAAATAGCGCTATGAAAAGAATATGTTCATTGATTATTTTTGGTCTGCTGACGGTGGGGCTTTCCGCGCAGGATGGCAGGCTGTGGACGCTTCAGGACTGCATCACGCACGCTCTTGAGAACAACATTTCCCTCAAGCAGCAGGAGATTCAGGTCAAGCAGCAGGAAATCCAGCTGAACACATCCAGGAACAGCAGGTTGCCGGGTGTGAGCGCCAGCGCCAGTGAGAACTTCTCGTTCGGACGAGGATTGACTGCTGACAACACCTATTCAAACACCAACACTACCAGTACGGGAGTCAGCCTCGGTGCTTCAGTGCCAGTGTTCCAAGGACTCAGGATCAACAACTCGATTAAACATGAAGAACTGAACCTCAAGGCCGTGACGGCTGATTTTCAGAAGGCTCGCGAAGATGTCAGTGTCGCCGTGGCGCAGGCTTATGTGCAGATTCTCTACAATATGGAGCTTCTGGATGTGGCCAGAAATCAGGTCAGCATCGATTCGCTTCAGGTCGAGAGACTCTCGGCGATGGAACTGAGCGGCAAGGCCAGCAAGGTTCAGGTGGCTCAGCAGAAGGCGGCGCTGGGACAGAGCCGTCTGTCCGAGACTCAGGCTGCCAACAGTTTACGATTGTCAGTGCTGGATCTCAGCCAGTTGTTGGAGCTTCCGAATCCGGAAGGATTCTCGATCGTCCGTCCTTCGGTTTCCGTTGACGTGCTGCTTCTGAGCAATCCGGAGGACATCTACGCGCAGGCGGTGGCCTGCAAGCCATCAATCCAGGCAGAGCAATTCAGGTTGGATGCCACTGAATATTCCATCAGGAACGCAAAGGGGGCCCGTCTGCCATCTCTTATGGCAAGCGGTGGTCTGGGAACCAATTACTACACTATGAGCAGTCATTCCAGCGATCCGTTCGCCGATCAGATCAAGAACAATTTCAGCCAATATCTTGGTCTTAGCCTGAGCATTCCGATCTTCTCGGGATTCCAGACCAGAAACCAGATCCGTTCCGCCGAGCTTTCGAGGACGAACCAGATGTTGCAGTTGGAAAACAGCAAGAAAAGCCTCTACAAGGAGATCCAGCAGGCGTATTACAACGCTGTGGCGGCTCAGGAGAAATTCCGGTCAAGTCTGGACGCTGACGCCAGCGCGAAGGAGTCGTACGAGCTTGTGCTTGCGAAATACGAGAACGGCAAGGCCAACATCACTGAGTTCAACGAGGCTCGGGACAGTTTTCTGGAATCAGAATCCAATCTGGCCCGCGCCCGCTACGAGTTCCTGTTCTCGGCCAAGTTGCTGGACTTCTACAGGGGACAGAAACTGATTTTTTAAGCTTTCGTGCGTAAATCATGCTCATCTGCGCACTGGACTTGAACATACCCGGCACTCGTGCGTAAATCAGATTTATCCACGCACCACTTATCCGTAAACCACCTTCTGTGCGTAAGGCTGATTCTTTCACGCACAGAAGGTTCTTTAGACAGGGCCGGTGCGTGAGCGGCAAGGTTATGCGCACAAAGACTTTCAAACAAACGGATCCGGTTCCGGAGCGTTCTTGTCGTAGGAAAGGATGGTGGCGTTGCCGGAAAGAATGTCGTACCCGTGTTCGGCAAGGCTTTGCAGCTCGAACTCTCCGGGATAGACCTCAACGGGGGCGACGAACTCCACCCTCTTGCGGATTCTGCTCACGATGTCCCGCCCATAGGCTCCCCCTCCGGTCAGCAGGATCACATCCACTTTCCCGCAGACATCGGCGGCCTCCGAAGCGATATACTTGGCGATGTTGAGGACAAAGGCCTCCATCCAGACCTTTGCCCGGACATCACCATCCTCTCCCCTGCGGACAATCTCCTTGAGGTCATTCGTCCCGAAGAACGCCACGGCTCCGCCCTTGCCCATCAGCTTCTTCTTTATCTCCGCTTTGGAATAATCACCGCTGTAGCAAAGGTCAACCAATTGGAAACCAGGACAAGAGCCGACTCTCTCCGGGGTGAACGGCCCGTCTCCTCCGACTCCGTTGTTGGAATCAATCACCTTTCCGTTCCTGTGAAGAGTGACGGTGATCCCGCCGCCAAGCACAAGAACCCTATTACCGACGAGGAGTTGTTATCCCAACCGTAAAGTTAAAAATTCTGAAAGCAAATCACAACGGCTCAAATGAGCATCGGTTGACAGGGTGATTGTCTGGACAGTGACTCTCTCTATTATTAAATATCACCGTTCCTGTTGCTGTGTCTGTCGGAACGACGGTGACTCGGGGTGTCGTCACGCGCTTGATTGCTGACGGCAAAAGACGATCGGCTCCTGGAAAAGTGGTTTCTTAGGGGGTATTATCGAAACAATTTATGTTTTTTATAAATCGTATGTGTTTCTTTTCGTTTTGCGGATTTGAAATTACTAACTTGCGGGCAGGTTCCGGAAGGGGTTCCGGGCCGAATGCGACAACGATGACAACAATGACCAAACTACGCATCAACGATGGAGACTTCAAAGAATAGAGAGGCCGTAAGGCGGGAGCCGGTGGCCGGACAACCATTAACCAAGAGACCATTAGACATGGTGCCTTCGAAAAGGAGGCTCCGGAGCAGGGGGCGATGTCCGCCGGGGATCAGTACCGGAAGCGGTACCGGCACTGCCGGAAGCTGATGGAGTGGGACGCCCTCTTCGCCGACATGGGCGAAGAGGAGAGGGACGGGAGGTTCGGCATGCTGGAGCGGGCGATGCGGGTCAACGGCCTGAACGACAAGGAGAGGGACAACTATTTAAGCAACATGATGACAGAGAAGGAGATGCACCCCTACATCGAGGGAGCCAGGCAACAGGGCTACCGCCAGAGCTTCGAGGAAGGCTCTGAACGCGGCAGGCCAAGGGGATAGAGAAAGGGATTAGAGAAGGTTGCCAAGTCGTTGCTGTCTTTGGGCATCCCTGTAGATCAGATCACGGCAGCCACAGACATGACTACTGAGCAGGTTGAAACTCTGAAGTAATAACTTCGTAACATATAACCGATTGGTAGTAAGTAAAGCACGTTTGTGGTCTGAAAATTCATACCACGTGCTTGCTTGGTCTCTAACTTATATGATAAGTGCCACGCCGAGACGACGGTCGTGGAATTGGAACTGGACTATGACTGGAAACTTTACTTTTACGGAAGTCTTCACCGCGCTCGGCGACCTTTTGATGCCGCGGGAGTGCATTGTCTGCGGGCGGATTCTCACCCTTCGCGAGAGTCACATCTGTATTGACTGTCTTGCCGACCTGCCCAGAACGTTTTTCTCGAATATGCCGCACAACCAAATGGCGGACAGATTCAACTCACTGATCCAGCGGGATTTGGATGCAACCGGAGGTTTTGAGGAATATTCCCGGGCCACTTCTCTGTTCTTTTACCGTTCCCAGACCGGCTACAGGCTGATCACCCAAAGGTTAAAGTACCATCACGACTACCAGGCAGGACGTTATTTCGCAGCGATGCTTGGCCGGGACATGTCTGCGTCTTCGCTTTACAGTGATGTTGATGCCGTGATTCCCGTTCCTTTGCATTGGACGCGGCGGTGGTCAAGAGGACATAATCAGGCCGAGATCATAGCCGAAATTCTGGCGCGCTCGCTCAAGGCGGAACTTCGCTCAGACATCCTTAGTCGTCCGCATCGTACCCGTACCCAAACCAAACTCTCGGTCAAAGACAAGACTCGCAATGTCGCAGGTGCCTTTCAGGTAAACCGGCTGAAGAATGTCACTGAATATTCCCACATCCTGCTGGTGGATGATGTTTTCACGACGGGGGCGACGCTTCATGCTTGCCACAGGGCGTTGAGAGCCGTTTTTCCGCCGCACGTCCGCATAAGTGTCGCCACACTCGCCTGTGTGGGAATATGACAGGAACCTTACTTCCTGCTTACAAATCATAAGGAGAAACGTTTTAAATCTGTGATTTACCGAATTAACGTGCTTTGGAAGCCGTGAGCCGCAGGCTTATTAAAACCAACTAAAATTTCCCTTATTGTTTATAGAACTGGAAATAAAACGGTTAAGTAGAATAATCAACGAAAAATGCAAAAAAATATTAAAAAATATTTGCATGTATAAAAAAAAGCTGTACCTTTGTACTCGGGTTGAGCAAGGAGGTTCTCTCCCCGATCAACCTATTGGTTATTAGTTTTAGTGTTATTAATTATGTGGTTAGAGTGAGAGTCCACGCGGGATGCGTCGACGCTCATTTTTTTTTGTATTCTCCCCTACCCTCATCCACGGAAAAGCAGTTCCGGTGGACAAACTGGGCAAGACCGGACGGTCATCCACGGAAAGGCAGTTCCGGTGGACAAACCGGGCAAGACCGGACGGTCATCCACGGAAAGGCAGTTTTGGTGGACAAACTGGGCAAGACCGGACGGCCATCCACGGAAAAGGCAGTTCTGGTGGACTAACTAGGCAAGACCGGACGGCCATCCACGGAAAGGGCGTTCCGGTGGACTAACTAGGCAAGACCGGACGGCCATCCACGGAAAGGGCGTTCCGGTGGACAAACTGGGCAAGACCGGACAGCCATCCACGGAAAAGGCAGTTTTGGTGGACTAACTGGGCAAGACCGGACGGCCATCCACGGGAAAGGCAGTTTTGGTGGACTAACTAGGCAAGACCGGACAGCCATCCACGGGAAAGGCCAGTTCCGGTGGACTAACTGGGCAAGACCGGACGGCCATCCACGGAAAAGGCAGTTTTGGTGGACAAACCGGGGCTTCACCAGGGGGACAGTGCCTTGGGCTTGCCGCCACACTTGCCCAACCGCCGGACTATTCGTAAATTTGCCGGTAGAAATATTCGATAACTATGGTAGAGATTGGAATAAAAGGCCGTCAGGAGGAAATCGTGACGGAGGATTTGACCGCGAGCCACATCGGGAGCGGAAGTGTCAGGGTGTTCGCGACACCTATGATGATCGCACTTATGGAACGAACCAGCCGCATGAGTGTCAAGCCTTATCTGGAGGATGGGCAGGAAACGGTCGGGACTAAAGTGGACGTGACACACGTTTCCTCAACACCGGTCGGACTGAAGGTCTGGTGCGAAAGCGAGGTCGTGGATATTGACCGAAGAAGGATCGTCTTCAAGGTCGCCGCCTATGACGAAAAAGCGCTCATAGGTGAGGGTACCCATGAGCGCTTTGTGATAGACGTGGCCAAATTCCGGGCCAAGACGGAGGAAAAGATTAAAGACAGGTAGTCCTAAGAACAAAGACTACTTCTTTGGAGAGTCAAGAATCGTCACATCATCCCCAGGGTTCCCAGGCATCTCAAGCCAGAACCAATTGAGTTTGGTGTTGCCTTTCTTGTCTTCGGCCACCGCTCCATAGAAGAGTTTTTCCCCGGCTTTCCATCCCTGACCCAAATTGCTGAACTTGTGGATGGACGTGTTGGCGTAGGTTCCGGCCTGATGAGTATCATAGCATTCGATCACATACTCGCTGAATGCTGATTCGGTGTCGTAACCGCTTCCGATCACATTGACGTTTTCCGTCGTCGTGTAATAATTGGCGGCAAGGCTGTTAGGCACATTATGGATTATCAGAGTGTTCTTCTCCGCGAAGACCCTGTACTCAAAGGCAACCGCTACCCAAGGTGTTGTCGCGGCAGATTCGGTCGTGAACTCAAACGCAGCCTCGTTGGATGCCACAAGACCGGACTCTGCTGACGGAACTGTCTGTACATAAATAATGTAGGCTGTAGAGGCTGTCAATCCGGCAAGTGTCACGAACGGATCCCCGAATGCCTTGTCGGCATCGCCGTTCAATGTCTTGGATGGATCGCCCTTCGCCACAATCCTGTACTTGTAGGTGGCACCTTCCACAACATTCCAAGTCACGCTCACACCGACATCTGTAATGGCACTTGCCCTGAACTCGGGAGCCTCGGCGCGAGGTAGAATGCCGGTCTTAAAGGTGACTTTGCCTTCTTCAGAATTCAGGTAATTTGTCTCAGGGGCGGCTACGGCAGAGACCGTGAAGACATATTCAGTGTCCTCTTTGAGATTAGAGAAAGTCTTGGCCACGTCAGTGAAGATAGTCTCCTCGGAGACCACCGTCGCAGGATCCGCGGCCTCACACAGAGTCCATGAATAGCCGGCAGCATTCTCTACAGCCTTCCATGTGACCGCGCACTCAACGGTCGTGGACTCCACAACCGCTTTAGGCTCAGGGGTTTGAAGTTGAATTTTCTCGGCATCCTTGTCGCATCCCGCAACAACGAGCACAGAGGCCGCGACGGCGGCCTGAACAAACAGATTACTTTTCATGTCTTTGTTTTGTTAAATTCGTTGCCGAAAGTTAGAAATAGTTTTGGATAATCCAATCATCTGATCCAGATAAATTGTCATAATTTGTTTAAGTAACATGAAAAAAATAAGTTGCCTCAGATTAAGAGAAGATTTTCGAGGATAGATCTATTTTCGAAGAAGGAGTGTGCCGGTGGCACATGACTGATGAGAAAAGAGATATAGACCGAAAAGATTCCTTAAGATGATGCAGGTTATTATTTGAAGGTTACTAAGTAAGCGTAAAGAAATAAGTTGGTAAAGATTTGGCGGTATTCTCAGACAATCAAATCAAAACAGCTTTCTGGAAAAAGGGCGAAAACGGATTCCGGAATATTCCTGAGTTTTTTGTAAATTTGTAGAATCGTGGGTTGCGGAAGAGGGATCCGTATAATACGGATAGGGTTCATTTAGGACATACATTGACATGGCAAAAGGAAAGGTGCTGGAGGACACTCCGCTCATCAAACAGTTTTTCTCTGTGAAGGCTCAGCATCCTGAGGCGGTGCTGCTTTACAGGGTCGGAGACTTCTACGAGTCTTATTCCGATGACGCGGTGCTGATCAGCAAGGTTCTGGGCATCGTCCAGACCAAGAAATCCAACGGGGACAAGGGCTACATCGAGATGGCCGGATTCCCTCACCACGCCATTGATGCCTACCTCCCGAAACTTGTCCGCGCCGGCTACAAGGTGGCCGTCTGCGATCAGTTGGAAGACCCGAAATTCGCCAAGAAACTTGTCAAACGAGGTGTCACCGAGCTTGTCACGCCAGGAGTAGCCTTCAATGACCAGCTTCTGGACCAGAAGGAGAATAATTTCCTGGCCGGCCTCACATTCGACAGGGACCGGTGCGGAGCGGCTTTCCTGGATGTCTCCACAGGCTCGTTCCAGGTGGCTCAGGGATCTTTGGACTACATAGGCACGCTTATCGCCTCCCTGAACCCGAAAGAGATTGTGGTTCAGAGGGGTTTCGAGAAAGGGGTCAAGGAAAGGTACGGGGATGGACTCTTCATCTCCACAATCGAGGAGTGGGCTTTCGTCTACGATGCCGCCGTCGAAAGGCTCAGGAAGCAGTTCGGCGTGGAGTCCCTCAAGGGATTCGCGGTTGAAGGCTTTCCTTTGGGAATATGCTCGGCCGGGGCGCTGATGGTCTACCTGGAGCAGACCCAGCACACGGGGCTTAAGAACATTTGTTCCATTTCCCGCATCGATGAGGACAGGTTCGTGTGGATGGACAAGTTCACAATTAGGAACCTTGAAATATTCAATTCCGCAGCCGGCGGCGAGGGCGTGTCGCTTGTTAGCGTCATCGACAAATGCACCTCTCCGATGGGCGCGAGGCTTCTAAGGAGCTGGCTCGCGATGCCGATAATGGACATCAAGGAGCTGAACAGCCGCTACGACGTTGTGCAGCACTTCCTTCAGACAAGGGACGACCTTGACAAGGTTCAGGAATATGTCGGCGAGATCGGCGACCTGGAGAGGATCATCTCCCGTGCCGCAACAGGTAGGATCGCTCCCCGCGAGGTGATGCAGCTCGGCAGGGGACTCTCCCGGATGGAACCGATAGCGAAGCTATGCAAAGGCCGCGGTGTCAAGGCTTTGGACGCACTGATGGGCGGCATGAAGGACTGCTCGGAACTTCTGGAGCGAATCAGCGGGACGATGACAGCCGAGCCGGCGGCAGCCGTGGGGAAGGGCGAGGTCATCGCCTCGGGAGTGGATGCCGAGCTGGACGAGTTGAGAGGCATCTCCTCCGGCGGCAAGGACTACCTCCTGAAGCTTCAGCAATCCGAGGCCGAGAGGACAGGAATATCCTCGCTCAAAATCAGTTACAACAATGTCTTCGGCTACTACATCGAGGTCCGCAACGCTTTCAAAGACCTCGTTCCTCCGGAGTGGATCCGCAAGCAGACCCTTGTCAACGCCGAGCGTTACATCACCAAGGAGCTCAAGGAATATGAAGAGAAGATCCTGAGCGCCGAGGATCGCATCTATGCCATTGAGACCAGGATTTATGGCGATCTTGTGGCCGAGATCCAGAGGAGCATTCCTTTGATCCAGGCGAACTGCCGGATCATCGCCCGTCTGGACGTGCTGACGGGATTCGCCCAACTGGCCAATGACAACCGCTACAGCCGCCCTGAAATGACCAAGGATCTGACACTTGAGATCAAGGCGGGCCGACACCCTGTCATAGAGACACTTATGCCGGCGGGCGAGGAATATGTTCCCAACGACATATTCCTTGACAACAAGAAACAGCAGATCATCATCCTGACCGGTCCCAACATGGCCGGTAAGTCGGCCTTGCTCCGCCAGACGGCCCTCATCGTGCTGCTGGCCCAGATCGGCTCGTTCGTGCCTGCCGAAAGCGCCCGGATCGGGTACTTCGACAAGATCTTCACAAGGGTCGGGGCTACGGACAACATTTCCCGTGGAGAGTCAACCTTCATGGTCGAGATGCTGGAGACCTCGATGATCCTGCACAACCTTTCAGAGCGCTCGCTGGTGCTTCTGGACGAGATCGGGCGAGGCACCTCCACCTACGACGGAATGTCGATCGCGCGTGCGATCGTCGAGTACATCCACGAGTACGGCCACGGGGCCAAGACGCTTTTCGCCACTCATTATCACGAGCTCAACGATCTTGAGGAGACCTATTCAAGAGTCCGCAACTTCCACATCGCCGTGAAGGAGGTGGGGTCGCAGGTGATCTTCCTGCGCAAGCTCAAGGAGGGTGGAACCGCACACAGCTTCGGCATTCATGTGGCAAGGATGGCCGGGATGCCAAAAGAGGTGATCCAGAGTGCCGAGAACACCCTCAAGGCTCTGGAGATGAATGATTCCCAGCACATTGTAAGCGCAAGAACAGGCCAGATCAAGAAGCCTGTCCAGACCAAGGCCGGCACTCTTGAGAGCGACGGCAGCCTCCAGCTCTCCTTCTTCCAGCTGGACGACCCCACTCTCGAATCCCTTCGCGACAAGCTCTCCGGCGTGGATCTCAACAACATCACCCCCCTCCAAGCCTTCGACCTTCTCCGCTCCATGAAGGACGAACTCGGGCTGTAGACCGCCGTTACCGGAAAGACAATCAAAGATTACCAAGTTATTTTTTAAGGATTACTTAGTAAGCGTTAAATAATAAGTTGGTAAAGATTTGGCAGTATTTTCGAGGATAGCTTTCTTTTGGAAGAAGGAGTGTGCCGGTGGCACATGACTGATGAGAAAAGATAGCTAGACCGAAAAGACAATCAAAGATTACCAAGTTATTTTTTAAGGATTACTTAGTAAGCGTTAAATAATAAGTTGGTAAAGATTTGGCAGTATTTTCGAGGATAGCTTTCTTTTGGAAGAAGGAGTGTGCCGGTGGCACATGACTGATGAGAAAAGATAGCTAGACCGAAAAGACAATCAAAGATTACCAAGTTATTTTTTAAGGATTACCTAACCATAAAGAATTTTCAGTAAATTTGTAGGAATATTCTTAAGAAGATAGATGCAGGTTTTTCTACAGATTCTTACCCTGCTCGGCGCGATGGCCATGTTCCTGTATGGAATGACCATGATGAGCGAGGGTCTTCAGAAGGCGGCGGGTGACAAGCTGCGATCGTTTCTGGCGTCGATGACGTCAACGACCTTCAAAGGTATCATCACGGGTATTGTCATCACTGCCCTCATCCAATCATCAAGCGGAACGACCGTGATGGTCGTCAGCATGGTCAACGCCGGTCTGCTCGCCCTTGGCAACGCCATAGGGGTGATCATGGGGGCGAACATCGGAACGACGCTCACGGCGTGGATGATCTCCCTGTTCGGATTCAGCTACGACATCGGAGCGTTCGCCGTCCCGTTCATCGCCTTGGGATTCTTCATGATGACCCTGAAGAGCAACAGGAACCGCAACATCGGAGAATTCATCATCGGATTCGCGTTCCTGCTCATCGGTCTCGCCACGATGAAGAACTCTGTGCCTGACCTTAACCAGTACCCTGAGGTTCTGGCGCTTGTGAAGAACCTGACCAGCTACGGCTTCTTCTCCGTGATCATATTCACCCTTGTTGGTGCATTGATAACCGTGATAGTGCAGGCCTCCAGCGCCTCCCTTGCTCTGACGATGGTTTTTGTGGCGAACGGCTGGATCAATTTCGAGATGGCCGCCGCGATGGTCTTGGGAGCCAACATCGGAACCACCATCACCGCCAACATCGCCGCATCCGTGGCGAACTATTCCGCCAAGCGCACGGCGATGGCCAACACCCTTTTCAACGTGCTTGGCGTTGTGCTGGCCCTGGTGTTCTTCAATCCGTTGATGAGGATAATCGGCTCGATGACGACAGCGATAGGTTTCGAGGATCCTGTCTCACTGTTCAACGGCACCGTGGCCGCGGACGGTTTCTCTCCGGAGCAGCAGAACTCGATGCTTTACGGAATTTGCATTCTGCACACCGTCTTCAACCTCTCCACCACCCTGATACTCGTCTGGTTCATCCCTCAGCTTGTCAAGGCCGTCAACAGGATCATCCCGACCCCTAAGGGCGAGGAAGAGGTCTATCGCCTCAAGTTCATCCAGGGCGGACCTCTCTCCACGGCGGAACTTTCCCTCGACGAGGCGAAACAGGAGATCATTCATTTCGCGGAAATATGCCGTCGCGAGGTTGGATTCATCCGTAGCGCGGTCAGCGCCAAGACCAAGGCCGAATGGGAATCCGCCAATGAGAAGCTTGTCAAGTACGAGAACATTACGGACAAGATTGAATATGAGATCGCTTCCTACCTGAACGAGGTCACCAAAGGCGACATCAGTGCGTTCTCCGCATTGAGGATCAAGTCAATGTACAGGGTGATCGGCGAATTGGAGAGCATCGGCGACTCCGGCGAGGCGATAGGCAGAATGATGAAACGCGCCCTCGACCACGGCAAGACGTTCGATGAGGAGATGATCAAGAGGCTTGACAGGATGCTCGACCTGCTTGATGTGGCGTTCGGGGCCATGACGGAGAACCTTAGCTCTCCGGCTCTGTTCCTCAAGGACATCACCAACGCCGAGGATGCCGAGTACAACATCAACGAGTACCGCAACCGCCTGCGTGAGGAGCACATCGTCAACATCGAGAAGGATGACTACAACTACCAGACAGGCGTGTTCTACATAGACATTGTCCAGGAACTCGAGAAGATGGGCGACTTCATCATCAACATCTCCCAAAGCCTTCTGGAAAAGAACGACTAAAACATGAGACGTGCGTTAAGATATTCATTGATCGTGATTTGCGCCATCTTTCTGGTGGGCTGCAAGGGTGGCGGTTCCGGCAAGGCGACCGCTTTCACGCCTCGCGCGTTTCCGGCGCTTCCTGAACCTCCGTCAGTGATTTCGGATCCCCAGGAGAAGACGGAATATGTCGTCTCGAACTATTGGAACGAGTTTTTGGAGAAGACCTATCCTTGTGATTCCAACATAGTTAACGGAGTCACGGCTGACGAGGTGGAAAAAGCGTTGGGCACTTATGTGACACTTCTGGAGAAGGCTTGCCCAATAGACTTCGGAAGGAAGGCGATGGCCTCTTTCTTCGACAAGGTTGAACAGTTCGAGGCCGCCGATACCTCCTCCAATGTCTTCGAGTTTTTCGAGCGGATGATCCCGAAGTATCTCTACGACCCCAATTCACCTGTCCGGAACGAGGATCTCTACCTCCCGTACGTCTCAAGACTCGCATCTTCAGACTATTCCGATCCCGACATGAGACCTTCCTACTCGTTCGAGACCAATATGTGTTCCTTGAATATGGCAGGAACGCCGGCGGCTGATTTCACATTCACCGATCTGAGTGGAAAAAGACACACACTGCATGGTGTGAAGGCGGAGACGACGCTGCTGTTTTTCACCAATCCCGGCTGTCCGGCCTGCAAGGACATCATGGAGCATCTGGTCGCCGATGAGAGGATCGCGTCGCTGGTTGCCTCCGGCAGGCTCGCGGTCGTCAACATCTACATTGACGACGAGTTGGACAAATGGCGTGAATATGCTTCCGTCTACCCCAAGGACTGGTACAACGGCTATGACCAGAGCTACTTGATCCGCTCCGACATCACCTATAACGTCCGCGCCATCCCTTCGCTGTATGTACTTGATTCAGAGAAGAGAGTGGTCATGAAGGACGCACCGGCGGAGGTGGTTCTTCCGTATCTTGACAACTTAAAATAACACTGACATGAAAATCACCAAGGAACTTTGGGGCACGTCCCCTGACGGAAAGGAAATATTCCTTTATACTCTTGAGAATGAAAGCGGCGCGTTCGTGCGCCTCTCAAGCATAGGCGCCGGAATCGTTTCGATCGCTGTTCCGGACAAGGATGGAAAGATCGCCGATGTTGTTTTGGGCTATACCAAGCCTGAGGATTATTTCGCCGACGGCCCTTGCGCCGGAAAGTGCCCGGGACGCTACGCCAACCGCATAGCGCTCGGCAAGTTCACGCTTGACGGGGTGGAATATTCATTGCCGGTCAACAACGGCCCGAACCATCTGCACGGCGGCCCGGACGGATTCCAGAATCAGGTCTGGGAAAGCCGCGTCGAGGGGGAAGCCGTTGAATTCCAGTACTTTTCACAGGACGGAGAGGCAGGTTATCCCGGCAATCTGAAGGTTGTCGCCCACTACGAGTGGAGCGAGGACAACGCCCTCAAACTGACTTTCACGGCGCAGACCGACAAGGCAACTGTCGTGAACCTTACCAACCATGCCTACTTCAACCTTGACGGAGAGGGTAACGGGAATATTCTTGACCACGAACTGAGGCTCAATGCGGCTGTCTATCTGCCGACCGACGAGACTCTGATTCCGGTCGGCGAGGCTGATCTGGTGGCCGGAACTCCGATGGACTTCCAGGAGTTCAAGAAAATCGGTGCTGAGATAAAGGCTGACTTCCCTGCCTTGAACTACGGCAAGGGCTACGACAACTGCTTCATGATCAATGACTACGAGCCAGGACAACTTCAGACCGCCGCTCAGCTGTACTCTTCTGCAAGCGGCCGTCAGCTTGAGGTGCTGACCACCCAGCCGGCCGTGCAGATCTACACGGGCAACTGGCTTGAGGGCTGTCCTGCCGGAAAGTGCGGACGTGGCTACCACGACTATGAGGGTGTGGCCATCGAGTGTCAGCACTGCCCTGATTCGCCGAACAAGCCTGAGTTCCCTACGACCGTGCTTCGTCCGGGCGAGACCTTCAGCGAGGCCATCATCTGGGCGTTCTCAGTCAGGAAGTAGGAGGCCGGTCACTGAGCCATACACGCTTCGGTCACCGAGCCTGCCAAAGTGACCGAAATGACTATTGCAATTTAGAATATTCACAAATGAAACAGTATCAGGATCTTCTGCGTCACATAATGACCGCCGGCGTGGTCAAGCATGACCGCACCGGCGTAGGCACCAAAAGCGTCTTCGGCTACCAGATGCGCTTCGACCTCTCCGAAGGTTTCCCGCTTCTGACCACCAAGAAAGTTCACTTGAAATCTATCATTTATGAACTTCTGTGGTTCATCGCCGGCGACACCAACATCAAGTACCTCAAGGATCACGGGGTCTCCATCTGGGACGAATGGGCCGACGAGAACGGTGACCTTGGCCCTGTCTATGGCCACCAATGGCGCTCCTGGCCGGCACCCGACGGCCGCACGATCGACCAGCTGAGCCAAGTCGTGAATATGATCAAGAACAATCCTGATTCAAGGCGAATGCTCGTCACCGCCTGGAATCCCGGAGAGGTTGACAAGATGGCCCTTCCGCCTTGCCATTGCCTGTTCCAGTTCTATGTGGCCGAAGGAAAGCTTTCCTGCCAGCTTTATCAGCGCAGCGCCGACACATTCCTCGGTGTTCCGTTCAACATCGCCTCCTACGCATTGCTCACGATGATGATAGCCCACGTCTGCGGCCTGAAGCCCGGCGACTTCATCCACACCACCGGCGACACCCACATCTACCTGAACCATTTCGATCAGGTCCGCGAGCAGCTCTCCCGTGAGCCCCGCCCGCTTCCGACAATGCGCATCAACCCAGATGTGAAGTCCATCTTCGATTTCAAGTACGAAGACTTCACCCTCGAAGGCTACGACCCCTGGCCGGCCATCAAGGCCCCCGTCGCGGTCTGATCGTCCGCCTTTGCATAAGTGCCTCCATAGGCTCTGATTTAAGGCACACGACAAGACAGTGCACCGGAGTATTGGAGACCTTCCCGTCTTTGCCCTTCCTCACGCGGACAAGGACGTCTTCAAGCCTGGCTCTTTCGTCGAGGCCCAAGGCCTTGCGCGAGCTGAAAAGAGAGTATACGACTGCAGCGCGCACTGCGGCATCTTCGAGCACTGGGTGCCGGCGCTCCCAAGGTGTTCTTCCGTTACTACTTCGTGAACAGCGCCAATGGCGAGAAGTCCGGCATCATGCTGGCTTCCGTCACCTGAACCGCGGGTGAGTAGCCAAAGAGCAGGGCAGAAGCCTTGCTTACCCTAATCCGAACCCTCTGCAGTCATTTGATTACAGAGGTTTTTTTATGCAGGTAACTGCCCTATTTGTTATGGTAGACGAAGTGAATCACACCCACATTCTAATCAAAATTTGAAGAGAATAGTCGTAAGATTCGCTTCATTTGCTTATTTTTGCAGAAAAATGAGCGAGATATGAGACCGTACTACATATGGCAATACCCCGGTTGGCCCAGATTCCGTTGGGAGTCCGACAAAATACTGAACCTGCTTTCCGAAGTGCGTCTTTTGGAAGGTCGAATCGCCGGTATGATGGGCGGCCTGGGGTTTGATATTCAATCCAAGACGTCTCTGGACGTAATGACTGAAGACGTTATCAGATCCAATGAGATAGAAGGAATTCTGTTGAATGCAGACAGGGTGCGTTCATCGGTAGCGAGGCATCTCGGTATTCCCACGGAAGGTCTCCCGGAGCCGGATCACTATACCGAAGGTGTAGTTCAGGTAATGATTGACGCCGTCCGCAATTACTCCGATGAGCTGACCGAACAGCGTCTGTTCAATTGGCATGCCGCTTTGTTCCCCACGGGGCGTAGCGGTATTCATCCGATAACGGTGGCAGGTTGGAGGGTTGGAGAAGAACCCATGCAAGTTGTCTCCGGGGCATCTGGAAAGGAAAAGGTTCACTACGAAGCCCCGGCTTCGGCGGATGTTCCCAAGGAAATGGCCCTGTACTTGGATTGGGTCAATAATGAGAACAATACCGATCCTGTCCTGAAAGCAGCCATCGCTCACCTGTGGTTCGTTGCCATCCATCCGTTTGATGACGGAAATGGCCGTCTGACAAGGACCATCACCGATATGCTGCTGGCCAGGGCTGACGGGATGCCTCATCGCTACTATAGTATGTCAGCTGAAATTCTTAGGAATAAGAACGGCTACTACGATGCACTGGAAAGCACCACGATAGGAGATGTTGATATTACCCTGTGGCTCGAGTGGTTCCTTCAGACACTTAAGGATGCAATGGAACTCAGCGTAGACATCGTCAGCCGCGTAGTGAAGAAGTCCATGTTCTGGCAGGAGCATCGTGACGTGGCGATGAATGAGCGCCAAGTCAAGGTCGTGAACCGCTTATGGGATGGATTCGACGGGAAACTCACAACCGTGAAGTGGGCAAAAATCTGCAAGATCTCGCAAGCCACCGCCCTTCGTGACATCAATGATTTGATTGAGAAGGGAATCTTGGTGAAAGGAGAGGAAGGTAGCAAGAATACCAGTTACATTCTGGCCGAGGATCAATAGATCTTTCTACACACACAATTAGGAATGATTCACGTATTTTAAGTATTTGTTGTAATTCATTTGTAATTTTTGATGTATTTCATTTGTAGTTTTTGTGGCATTTCATCATGTGTTTTTGTGACAATCCATCGGGTGAGACCGGAACCAGAAAGTCCATTCTCATAACAATGGTCACCTCCTACGGCGTGAAGGAGAATATGTACTCCGATGCAGTGCAGTCCCATGTGATGATGGACGATCTCTTTGCGTAGAGAATATTTTCCGCTAAAAGTCTCCCGAAAAGCGGGATTCAGTAAAGTATTTGCTTTGATTCTTCCTTTAGTTCGGACACCGAAATTCAACGGGAGCATATTCTCCATAAAATGCTTCCTTCGTAGTGTAATTTAACCTTGGCAGGAGCATTTAACTTTGTTTTTGCTTCTGTCAAGGTTTTGCGATCTAATAGATCTCACCGGCCCAAAGCATCTTAAAGAAGTCACACACGTAGATGAGTTCGATATTCCCGGTTTTTCGTGTGAGCCGGTCGGTGGACACCAGAATCAGCCTTGCTTCCGGATGTTCTTCGGAAAAGCGGTTGAGTCCGGTCTTGTGCTTGGTTTGAACATCATCGGTGGATTTTATCTCAATCGCCACTTTGGCGTCACCGAGGATGGCATCTACCTCAATGTCTGAATATGTGTGCCAATATGAAAGATCCTTTTTCTTGTCGTTGTAACCCAAGTATGCGATAAGTTCCTGCATCACAAGATGTTCAAATGCGTGACCATATTCAGGAGTGCCTGCTCTCAGATTATTCCTTCCCATCAGATAATTGACTATTCCTACATCGAAATAGTAAAACTTCGGGGCTTGCGTCAACTTTCTTTTGATCACTTTCCGGTAGGCTGGAATCTCATATCCTATGAGCGTATCATATAGTATTTGGAAGTATGCCTTGACGGTGTTCGCGGCCACGCCACAATCTGACGCGATGTTTTCATAGTTGATGATCTCGCCGTCGCTTATCGCCGCCACTTCCATAAATCTTTCGAATATACCGATGTCTTTGACGGCAGCCTCCTCAAGAATCTCTTCTTTGAGGTACACTTCGACATATCCTTTCAATCGCCTTTCAGCATTGTTTACCATATAATGCCTTGGAATCATTCCGTTTTGTATGGCTCGGGAAAGGTCATAATCCGGAATTTCGGCACTTACAAGAGGAAACAAGGTTTCTGGGATGGCGCGTCCACCAAGTGTGTTCGCTCCTCTCTTTTTCAGTTTTCTGGCACTTGAACCGCTCAGTATGAAATAGAGGCCTTTCTCGACCATCAAACTATGAACCGTGTCCAAAAGATCCGGCACTTTTTGAATCTCATCAACTATCACAAGTGTCTTTTCGGGGTATTTGTCAAGGGCCTCTTTGAATAGTTCCGGTTTGCGTTGAAGGCGCTTTCGCAGATCCGAATCAAGCAAATCAAAATACACCGCATCCTTAAACTTCTCTTTGAGAAGCGTGGATTTCCCTACCTGACGAGCGCCGAAAAGGAACATTCCTTCATCAAGACGGCGATCTATATCAAATATTCTATTATACATAGCATTAATTGTTTTCGTTCTGTAGGGTTGCGGATTTTTTAATAATAACCGCAACTATGTTGCGAATATAATAATAGTATTGCAAAAATCAAGTGGTTGACACCTTTTATGTGCCCCAATCCTGTTTTTGCTATGGTGCAGGTTGCTGGTAAGATGAACCTAAGGACGTCATTCCGCGCGGATGGCGTCGGCGGGGTTGGAATGGGCGGCGTGGAGGGTCTGGAAGAAGATCGAGACGACTGCGATGAGGAGCGAGACGGCTCCGGAGGCGATGAATATCCACGGGCTCAGACCGATCCGGTACGAGAAGCTTTCCAGCCACTTGTCCATAATGAACCAGGAGAGCGGCACGGCGAATATGAACGACACCAGAAGCGGGGCGCAGAACTTCGTCAGGAGCAGGGACAGAACCTCGTTCGTTGTGCTGCCCATAATGCGGCGCACACCGATCTCCTTGCGCCTCTGGCGGATGAAGAACAGGGACATGCCGATGAAGCCCAGTACGGAGATCAGGACGGCCACGCCAGTGAATATGCCTACGACCCTCATCGTGTTCTTTTCCTCCGTGAGCGAGGCATTGACGGTGCTCTCGATGCTCTGCACTTTCCAGTCAATGTCTTCGGTAGAACCGTCAACCTCTTTGACCAGGTCGCACAGTTTCTTCCACGCCAGCGGATCACCGTTTGTCTTGACCATGAAGTTAGGATCCTCGATCTCATCCGTGTCCTTGACCGTGATCATGAACGGCTGATAAGGGTCAAGGATGTTTGTCATGTGAAAGTTGGAGAACACGCCGGCGACCTGCGTCACGCTTCCGTCGCCCCATCGCACTTCGGAATCCCCGTCCTTGAGGGCCATTTTCCCCGCGAGCTCCTCGTTGATGTATTCCACATCTCCGGAGAGGTGGTTGTCCTTCAGAAGCTTGATACCCATAATGTCGATGAAGCTTCGGTCCCAGGTAGACAGGTAGGTTAAGATGTTATTGTTGTCCCTGTCCTTGCGAGGTCTCATTGAACGGTAGTTCCCGTCCAGGGATGTGCCTGAGAATGAGCCTATTTCCTGGATGAAAGGCTGACTTTTCAAGGCGTTCCGCATAACCTCGGGGTTGTCGGAGCTGACACGGAAGATGTTTTCCGTGTTGTAGCCCAGCGGAGCTTTGACCAGATGGCTCATCTGGAGCAGGATGGTGAGCGTCGCGGCCATCATCGTCATCGTGATGACGTTCTGAAGGATTATGAATAACCTGCTGAGCACCATCTTGGAATGGTAGCGGAACGATCCTTTCACGACATCTATCGGCTTGTACCTGGAGAGCGAGACGGTAGGCATTATTCCCGAGATCACTCCTGTCAGGATGATGAAGACGAGGCTGACCGAGACTGTGGCGAGGTTGATGTCCTTGAGGATGTCAATCTTTCCTTTGAAAAGAACAGCCATCTTGTCCTCAAGCAACAGGGCCAACGCCCCGCCGATGATGAACGAGATGAACACCATTAATGTGGATTCCCCGATCAGCTCCAAGGATATTCCCAAACCATCACTCCCGAGAAGCCTTCGGGTGGCCATTTCCTTTGCCCTGAAGCCTGTGTTGGCGACCGTAAGGTTTATGTAGTTGGTGACGGCGAACATCAGTATTGCCAGAACAACGGCCAGTAATATTCCTAAAAGGCTCTTGTCGCCGGTCTGAAGGCCCGCGCCAGTATTTTGTGGCGCGAACATCAGGTCGTCAAGCGGGATGATGGCGGCCTTTGTGTTGCCGTAGAAATTGAACACTGGAATGCTCTCAATGCAGTAGGAGGTCAGGTCTTCAATCTTATCTTCGAGGCTCGCCCCTGGTCTCAGCATCAGGAATGACAATGTGGAGCCTAACGGCCCGCTGGCCATCAGGTCGTTGCGGAGTCTGTAGCCGAGGACCTGCGGTGCGCGTTCGAAATTGGCGATGACCGCCGTCTCGTTCAGGAACACTGTCTTGTCCAAATCCTTGATGACCCCTGAGACAGTGTAAACAAGCGAGCTGTCGTATGGGTCGCCGTTGTCGTCACTTACTAAGACGTAACGTGTCCCCTCGATTTGAAGCGGCTGGCCGAGAGCGTTGCCGTCAGGGAACAAGGCTTTGGCAAGAGACTCTGTGACAACGCATTTCTCAGGGCTGTCCAAGGCGGTCTCACGGTCTCCTTCTATCATCTTAAAATCAAAGAATCTGAAGAAATTGGAGTCCGCGAGCATTATGTTGCCGGCGTTGTCCCCTTGTGCTTCCTCATAGACTCTGTCCTCGTGCTTTATCTTTCCGTTGTGCATATAGACGCAGCACACATCTTCCACCTCCGGGTACCTGTCCTTGAGCGAGTGGGCGCAGTCCGGCCATGACATGAGTGAGTTCCTGTTCTCTGTGCCCAGCACGTAGATTCTCTCATGGTTCCTGTGCCATTTGTCGATGCTGAACTGCCGGTAGGTGTAGTCCCCGATCAGTATCACGAACATCAGCGAGAGCGCCAGTCCCACCATATTGATCACCGCATAGAGCGGATTGTTCTTCAGAAACCTAAAGAAATATTTCATTGCCTCAAATCTTTTGTCATATAATAACGCTTCTTGCGGACCTTAACCGAAAGTCGTTTCGACAGGCTCAACGACCCTCCGCAAAAACCGTCATTTGGCCAAGCTATTACCATGCCAAAAGGTTCAAGTGATTGTCATTCAAGGATATTCTTATTTTATGAATATGCAAAAGTGTTAGAAATCTTTACACTTACTGTAAAGAAACTTTACACTTTCCACCGGTCGCTTCAAGTCATATAATGGCCTGTCGAGGTCACCTTGTGAGCAGGAAGGCCTGTTCCGCGCACGGGAGGGTCCACCGAGGTCGCCTTGTGAGCAGGAAGGCCTGTTCCGCGCACGGGAGGGTCCACCGAGGTCGCCTTGTGAGCAGGAAGGCCTGTTCCGCGCACGGGAGGTCCTACCGAGGTCGTCTCGGGAGCAAAGATCGGATTCCCGCGCACGAAAGTTTCGGATTCCGGGGCTTATAAATTAAAGTCCCATAAAGTGTCAGTGTTATGCGCTTTGACCGCAACTTGTTCATTTCCTGTTTTGCGGATATGGTAAAAAACGATAACTTTACGGATGAAAACAGTTTTGGTTTATGGAAAGATGCATCATCGCGGCGGTTGCGGACAACGGGGCGATAGGGAAAGACAACGACCTGCTCTGGCATATTGCCGAAGACATGAGATATTTCAGGCGGACCACCACCGGGAATCCTGTGGTGATGGGCTATCGGACATTTCTGTCGATTGGCAGACCGCTGCCGAAAAGGGTTAACATTGTGATCTCCACACGGTCTTGGGATGATGTACCTGAGGGCGTGATTGTGGCCGGAAGCCTTGAGGAGGCATATTCATTGGCGGAGAAGACTGCCAAAGCGAAGGTAAACGATGCCTCCGTAGATGTCGAAGTGTCAGAAAATGATGTGGCGACCTCTGCTGATGGTGGTCGGGAAACAGAGTCAGGGCGCATTTTCATCATGGGCGGCGGCGAGACTTACCGCAAGGCGCTTCCGACGGCGGACAAACTCTTCATAACCCACGTTCACGCCGTGATCAAGGATGCTGACACCTTCTTCCCGGCGATCGATCCCGCAATCTGGAAGGTTGAGTCCGAGACGCCGGCCGCCACAGATCCCGAAACCGGCTACACTTATGAATTCAGAGTTTACACAAGGCGCGTCTTCCCTCCCCTATGCTTGTAGGCGGTTTTGATTAGCTTCAAATGGTCTGCGATTCGGCCAACTTCCCGGCTATGATCCTTGCGGCCTCTCCGATGATCTGCACGCAAGGGCGTTTGCGGTAATATTCATCCGTCCTTTGTGACGGTGCGGGCGATTCGGCCTTGGAGGTCTTGTCCAGTCCGAGAAGCTCGCGGCAGACGATGCTTCCGCCGTTGGCGTTTCTGAACTTTTCGGCGAACTCCTGGACAATCGCGTAGTTGGCCTTCCTTGCAGCCATGTCCGCAGGCACATCGGCAGGGGAGATGAATCCCGCCATCATGGTACAGCCGCTGAATGCTCCGCAAACCTCCCGGAGCCGCCCCATACCGCCGCCGAATCCGGAACCTACGGTCTTGAGCAGCCTCTCGTCCGCAAGCCCCGAAGCCTCAAGCACATCGGAGAAAGCAAGGATCACGGATTGGGTGCAGTTGTAACCTTGCAACATCAAACTCATCGCTTTTTCTGCCCTCTCGTCCGGGGAGAATCCTTCTGGTAGTGTCATCATGTCTTAATTGAATCATCAAATACTCAACTTTCGCAAGTAGGCAATCACCTGCTGTCAAATACATTATCTCACGTTCGGAGGTGATTGCCCACCCACATCTTTTCACGTTACCCTCTCCCTAAATCCCTCCCCTCGGGGGAGGGACTTGCTTTCACTGCAAGCAGTGAAGAAAAGTGGTGTTTCGCAAATGCGAAACTTGAGTCAAATATACATCAAATCCGGCATAGAATAGTTACATTATTTAGGAATATGTCCTATCTTAGCCGTTGGAAGCCGCAAAAGGAGCGGCTCGGAATGTTTGACGCTGATCGGTGAATATGTTATGGCACAGGAAATTGAAAGAAAATTTTTAGTGGATGGCGACTTCCGGTCGGAAGCGTTCAAGGCTGTCAGGATCACTCAGGGCTATCTCAGCAGCGTTCCGGAAAGAACAGTCCGCGTGAGGGTGAAGGACGACAAGGGCTACATCACCGTCAAGGGTGTCGGCGACGAGAGCGGCGTGAGCCGTTTTGAGTGGGAGAAGGAGATTCCGGTAGATGACGCAAGGGAACTTCTCAGAATCTGCGAGCCGGGAGTCATCGACAAGACCCGCTACCTTGTGAAGGTCGGGACCCACACCTTCGAAGTGGACGAGTTCTACGGTGACAACGAGGGACTTACGGTCGCCGAGGTGGAGCTCTCCGACCCAAACGAAGCCTTCGGGAAGCCTTCCTGGCTCGGCGAGGAGGTCACCGGAGACAAGCGCTACTACAACTCTTTTCTGTCCGGGCATCCCTACAGAACCTGGCGCAAGACGGAATGATGACCTAAAAAACAATTGAATATGATCGAGATAGACCCAAGAATACACGACCGTTACTCGATAGAGTTGAAAGTCAGCTTTGTCACCCGTAAGAAGTTGCGGATGAACGACTTCTCTCTGGCGATGTGGTTCTTCCTGCCCGGAAGCCTCGACATCAACAGGGCCACCTATCCCAAGGACATGTTCTACCAGGATGTCAAGTCGAACATCCGTCTGATAACTCCGGTCTTCCTGCTCAGGGAGATCGCCGAAGGCCCGGCTGTGCCTCTTGCCAGCATCCGCGAGGCCTTCACCCGGATGGCCTCGAACCCGACCCGCACCCTGGTCTCCGACTATGAGTACCAGATCAAGATGTTCACGGCCATCGTCAAAAGCGCCCTGCGTGACGAGCTGGCCCACATCAAGCAGAACCGCATCGGCTCGGACACGGAAGCCCTGTGCGAAGGCTTCATCACCAACGCGGGGAAGATTTGCGAGGAATATGTCAGGCTGCGTCCGATCATCAACGCTCCGACAGTCCCAGACGGTGTGATGAGGATGTACCTTTGCGGTGACGAATTTCTCTGCGACATCACGTGCAGGCATATTCTTGAACTCATCGAGTGGTTGAGGGTCAGGGAGTTGGATGAGCTGGCCGGCAAGGCGGTCGCGCTCTATCGCAAGATCGGGAAGCACATGGCGAGAATGGGCTACCCGACGATCCGGGAAGGAGACCGTCCGCACAACCGCATATTCATTCATCGCTTCAGCACCCTGAAGAAATACATCGAGAGCGACCTCTACCTCCGCGCCCCGAAGCGGCGGGACGGCGTGGTCGTGGAACAGCTCTACCTCAGCATCGCCGCCGGGATCGCGATGCTCTTCGCCACCGTCGTGAGCTTCGCCTTCCAGAGGAAGTTCGGCTCGCTGACACTTCCGCTGTTCATCGCCCTCATCGTCAGTTACATGCTGAAAGACCGCATCAAGGAGCTGATGCGCTACTATTTCGCCCATCGTGTCGGCAGCAAGTACTTCGACAACAAGGCGAAGATCATCCACAAGGAGACCGAGCTGGGATGGCTGAAGGAAGGTGTAGACTTCATCGAGCCGGAAAAAGTCCCGTCAGACGTGATGGCCCTTCGCGACAGCTCGCACCTCACCGAAGTCGAGTCCGGCATCGTAGCCGCCGAGAAGGTCATCCTCTACCGCAAGTCCGTCCACATCGACGGGGAGAAGCTCCGGGAGAACTCTGAATATTCCTTCAGCGGCATCAATGACATCATCCGCCTGAATGTCACCAACTTCATCAAGAAGATGGACGACCCCACGATCCACTTGCGCGCCCTCGGCGACGACGGCGCCATCCAGACTGTGGAATGTGACCGTGACTACTACCTGAACCTGGTCCTCCAGTACCGCTACGACGACACCACCGAACTCAAGCGTTTCCGCATCGACCTCTCCCGCGACGGCATCCGCTCCATCGAGGAGGTCGGAGCAAGTGAAAGATGAGGAGTGTTGAATATGCTTGGAAAGTCACTTGAAAAAATACAGAGAGGGCGGCTAAAAGTGATTCTTAGCCGCCCTTTCTATTTTGCGCGATTGGTAATCGTTAAATAAATTGCCGCTTACCTAACGCCACATCATCATTACATCACCTGAGAGACCGCGACGGCGACAGCCACCGTGGCTCCGACCATCGGGTTGTTACCCATTCCGAGGAAGCCCATCATCTCAACGTGCGCAGGAACGGAAGACGAACCGGCGAACTGGGCATCCGAGTGCATACGGCCCATGGTGTCGGTCATACCATAGGAGGCAGGACCTGCGGCCATGTTGTCCGGGTGAAGTGTACGTCCGGTACCGCCACCTGATGCTACTGAGAAGTAAGGCTTGCCGGCGAGCACGCGCTCCTTCTTGTAGGTACCGGCAACCGGGTGCTGGAAACGTGTAGGGTTCGTAGAGTTACCGGTGATGGAAACATCCACGTTCTCCTTCCACATGATGGCAACGCCCTCACGGACATCGTCAGCGCCGTAGCAGCGAACGCCGCCGCGGACACCATCGGAGTACTTGGTCTCAGAGATGACCTTCACCTCACCGGTGTAGTAGTCGAACTGTGTCTGTACGTAGGTGAAGCCGTTGATACGGGAGATAATCTTGGCAGCGTCCTTTCCGAGACCGTTAAGGATGACGCGGAGAGGTTTCTGACGAACCTTGTTGGCCATCTCGGCGATCTTGATAGCGCCCTCGGCGGCGGCATAGGACTCGTGACCGGCGAGGAACGCGAAGCACTCCGTGGTCTCGCTGAGAAGACGGGCTGCGAGGTTGCCGTGTCCGAGACCTACCTTACGGTCATCAGCGACTGAACCTTTGATGCAGAATGCCTGAAGACCTTCACCAATAGCCTCGGCGGCCTCGGCAGCTGTCTTCACGCCTTTCTTGATAGCGATAGCCGCACCTACGACATAAGCCCATTTCGCATTCTCGAAACAGATTTTCTGGGTGTCCTCGCACATCTTGTACGGGTCGATACCCTTCGCATCGCAGATAGCCTTGGCCTCGTCGATGTCTTTGATTCCATATTTGTTGAGAGTGGCATTGATCTGATCAATACGACGCTCGTAGCTTTCAAAAAGTGCCATGTTTTCTTACTCTTTACGTGGGTCAATATACTTAACTGCGTCCTTGAAGCGGCCGTAGGTTCCCTTGGCCTTCTCGATAGCCTCCGGGCCTGTAGCGCCACCCTTGAGAGCGTCCATAAGCTTGCCGAGGTTTACGAACTCGTAACCGATAACCTCGTCGTTCTCATCAAGAGCCATCTGCGTGCAATAGCCCTCGGTCATCTCAAGATAACGGCTTCCCTTTGACTTCGTGCCGAACATGGTACCTACCTGGCTGCGGAGGTTCTTTCCGAGATCCTCAAGTGAGGCACCCACAGGAAGACCGTCCTCTGAGAAGGCAGACTGGGTACGTCCATAGACAATCTGAAGGAAAAGCTCACGCATGGCGGTGTTGATCGCATCGCACACAAGGTCAGTGTTAAGAGCCTCAAGAAGGGTCTTTCCAGGGAGAATCTCAGAAGCCATGGCGGCAGAGTGAGTCATGCCTGAGCAACCGATAGTCTCGACAAGAGCCTCCTCGATGATGCCGTCCTTAACATTGAGGGTAAGCTTGCAGGCACCCTGCTGAGGAGCGCACCAACCAATACCGTGGGTAAGGCCGGAGATGTCTTTGATTTCCTTTGCATGCACCCACTTGCCCTCTTCAGGGATAGGCGCATTGGCGTGGTTAGCGCCTTTTGCAACGCAGCACATCTGCTGCACTTCTTTTGTGTAAATCATATAATAAAATTAATGAGTTTATGTTTTATTCTACAAAGTTAATGAACTTTTGGCACAAGAACTTGCATTTCGTCCACAATCCTTCAAAATTATTCAAAAAGGGTGCCGCCCCCCAAATACCATACCCTACAACAACATCGCCACCAGCACCAGAATCCCGATGATCACAAGGACGACCAGCAGCTCGGTCAACGAAAAAGCCCTCAACGCCTTCCCCCTAAAAGTGTTTCGATTCAGGACATTCATAATTCACACATTATATTCATAAAACATTCTAACGAACTTTGACTTTCTCATATGGCGGAAACATATGAATGTTCCTCATTGCCGTTGTTGGAGGGTAATATATTTTCCCTTTTAACGACTCAAGGTCCTCCGCACTCAAATCGTATCTGACCAGAATTTTATAGCCATTACGGATTTCTTTCCAGGAGTGACTCAACAAGGTGTCAATATGGAAAACAAACACTGACAAAGTATCAGAAGTTGTGTTAGTTTTCAACGCCTTTGAAAAAGAACTTCCACCATACAGAACTATCTGATCCTCTTTAGGGTTAGATTTAACAGAATCAACAATAGTATAGAACACGGGTATTTCTGGCAGCAGAGTATCCGGATAACAAAATCCTGTAAAAAGGTCTGCAAAAAGAGCAACAACACCATAATCAGCATTGTTTTTTAACGTCACCCAAGAATCACCCTCAAAATCAATACATTTTGAAGCAAGAATAGGAATAAGACAAAAACTCAATATTAAATAATTCTTTTTCATCGTTTTATTTATAAAGGATAATAATCTGCTATTGTCCAAGGACTATTTGAATTCGGGTATGGAGAGAACCAATTAACACCATAATTCTTACTAAAATATTTCGCTGCTAGCCTATTTGCCCTTCTTTCATATGGCTCATAAGAATGAGACGGCCTTAATCGTCCAATATTATGCGAGTTTTTAGCACTAATTACATCCATTTAAATCAAAATAAAGTTGAGCATTTTTCATCGCGCTATCCATTCCTTCAATATAATAATCTCCAATAGGACCTCTATCGCGAACTTCCTTCACCAATTCCGCATCCGACAACAGCATCTTTGTATAATCATAAATATCCTTCTCTTGATCGTTTTCGTTCGAATAATGACGACCACCTATACTAGACCATAGATAAATCTTATTTAGAGGATCCAGCCTATGAGCCTCCTGCATCATATTATCCGCCGCCGTTTCATCCATACCATACAACCACTCACACCAAGTCGTAATAAAACCCATAAAGAACATATATGATGGATCATTCTTAAATTTTGCACATCCTGCTTGAAAAGTTTCAACAGCAAGAGCCTCACATTCATCGTAGAACATCGGTTCACAGTCAATAGTTCCCAACGACCGCTCCTCCACTAAAATCACCTCCAAAAGGTAAACCATATTCAAATATGCATCCGGATTATCAGGAGTGTTCTTAATAATGTTCTGCATTAAGACTATAGCCTCACTCCATCGGCCATCCAACATCATTGTTTTTAATTCTGCTTTCCAATTTTTCATACTTACCTAACAATATACATAGTTCCAACTTTAGGGACACCGTTAACAACACGCCCCGTAATAGTCACAGTTTGATTATTCATCTCAAGCACCACAATACTCCGAATACTTTTCTGTAAGATAGAAGCCTTTAGCCACAATTGCAATCAAACCATTTGTGGTAGCGGTCTCTATCTCGTACTTGTATATTTTTTCATTAGAATGGTGAGTTATCTTCTCGCCGGTAGAGCGGATTATTTCATCATACTCGTATTTGAACCTTGAATCAGTGGTTTTTCTGGTTATTTCTTCTATTGAAGCACACATAATCGTCTCATCACAGATAATCCCACCGCAAAGATCAACCTTGAAATCAATAAAATCAACAAAATATATTGAACTGAATGTATTCTCAGAATCCGGCCACTGAACGTCCAGTCGTATCTGATTATGGCTTTCAGGGTAACTTCTGTCAACAACAATTTTGAGGATTGTAGCATCGTGCCACTCCAAATCATAAAAATCAATAAATTTCATCGCACTCTATTTTACTTGTTTCTTATAAATCCAAGGCCATTTGTCCAAACTTTTATGATTGTTACCTTTGCTAAAACGGCTATCATGATAATGAGGATTATTCGGACCTTTTCGTCCAGGAGGTGTTGCAGGGTCAATCCTTACTAATTCTTTCATGAATTTACCCTCCGGATCAGCAAGTCCAAAACTTCCTTTTCTATTTTTATTTGGAACATATTCATCCGGGATATAAGCACCTTCAGGCATTGTTACACCATCTGGCCTGGCATATTATCTTTTAATTTTGATTTTCCGGTCCAAGGATCTTCATGCCTCATTTGTGCTTCATTATATCCATCAAAATCTCCAGATAAAGTTCCTATAGCTAAACCGTTAACCGACAGACACATAAATGATAGCAACAAAAAGGCTACAACTATAAATCTTCTATACATAAAAAACAAGTATCTAATATTTATGATTTCTACAGAATCGAATTAGAATATCTTCTTTAATATTCTTTACCTGCAACAAGATTCTCAAAATATGCACACGCTTCATATTCTGAAGAAAAACTCCGTTTTTCTAGTAAATTTCCTCTTTCTTGCATAGTAGTTATCCATTTATTCTCCGACTCTTTTATAAGACAACAATAAGGATCTGCCCCAACAGTTAACACTGGTTGAATCCTAAAGGATGGCAAGCATAAAGTATAATAAAAGTGCACATCATTATAACCTCGTTTTTTGAGGACTATTTTCAATTGTCTAATATTCATTTACATATCTACCATTATTCGAGACCTCATTGCATATGTCACCTATACAAAGGATAATAAAGCATCTTATAACGACCATAAGATATTCGATATGCGGCAGAAAAAGGGCTGAACAGCAGTCCGATATATGCGGAATAATATTCCTCGGGAAGCGTGCCGACATATTTCCTTTCCCCATTTATCTTCCACACGGTCCAATTATGAGAGACAATACGCTCCCCCGGATAATGGCCGTAATCGTTCGCATCACGGAAGTATACCTCCTTTGAGCCTACGTTCTTACTGCGACCATAGTAAGTCCAAAGACCGAATTTCACTCCAGCCCCCACCGCTGTATGCATATAGCAATCAACCTCATCGCAAATGATTTCCTCCACTGTCGGAGAAGCGGTCATCGCATAAGATCTACTAAAAACACGTATCACATCTCCGTTTAACAGAGACAGATCCTTACAGACATACTGAAAATAGCGCTTTTGATCATTAGGCACTATTACCTCAAAAATATTTCCTGACAACACCCTGTTCATGGCTTTATTCCATATTTATTCCAAGACTTCGGGGAGATTGAATTTCTTATATTATATAGATTTTCAAGACCATAGTTATTTATCAATGTTTGCTCCGTTATTCTTGCATCCATATAACTTAACCCATCTTTTACCAAATGGTAATCCAAAAAAGCCCTTTCTGTCCCTGAATACAATACTATCGTTATTTAAACAGGTACATTGTTGTTCTTAGTTAAGACCAAGCTGCCTGACGAATGTAGAGCTTGCTTGGTACTGTACGGTTGATTCCTTGGTGACGACGGTGGTAGTTGTAGTTGCCAATAAATCTCTTGATTCCAAAGAACAGATCCGCGCCGTTTTCCTCCGGTAGGATGTAAATATACTCGTATTTTATCGTTTTCCAAAATCTTTCTATCCAGATATTGTCTTTAGCACGGCCGCGGCCGTCCATGCTGACCTTCATTTCAGAGTGCCGAGAGCAGGCGTCAGCCCATTCCTTGCCCGTAAACTGGCAGCCCTGATCGGAATTGATTATTTCCGGTACTCCATGCCTTGAAAAGGCTTTTTTGAGTACCTCTATGCAATTTGACGTATCGAGTGAGTTGTGCAGGCTCCAGCCTACAATGAAGGCCCGCAGTGTGTTCTTTTTCAGAATTGTACACAACCTCTTTTTATGATTGGATTTCAACCGACAATCACGGCGGGCACCCTCTTTCTTACAAAACACCTTCAGCCGATGTGCCACTGAAGCCCACTCCAGCAGCACATCGGCTGAAAAACTATTGCTCTAAGCTTAGACTTTTTCAGCCATAGCGTGCCCTCACCCACTTCTGTGGCACAGTAACGTGAACGCGTTTTGTAATCGGGAAAGGTTTACGGCTCCGACGGGACGGCGTTTTAGCGGCAATATTCGCAGTCTTTTTAGAGATGGTCTGGTCTACAAACGCTCGTGGCACCCGAAGCGCTGATTATCAAGGGGAAAATGGATTACGTGGTACTCCAAAACGGCACTAGATGATCGGTCTTATTCCTCATTTTCAACTGGTTAAGTGCCACGCACGACGAGCCCGTCAGAACTGGAAGTAGATGAACGACTGGAGGTCGGCGGTGATGAACTGGCAGATGATGAAGACGGCGAGGACGCAGACGAGAGCCATCAGCGGGAGGGGCATCGAGGCGAACCAGATGCGGTAGCGGCGCTTGAAGTTCTCGGGGAGCCAATGAATGACCATTCCGAAGACGAAGACGAGGATCACACCTATGTGCTGCTGAGCCATTTGCGGGATCAGGGACAAGTCCCAATCGCCGCCGATGCGCTCGACCATATTCTTTGCCGTGCTCCACGCTTTCTCGTTCGCCTCGGCAGGGTTCAGGTTGGAGCCACTTCGGAAGAAAAGGCGGGTGAAAGTAATGAATATGAACGTCATAGCGACAGCCCAACCCGTTTCAAGCCACGAGAAGGCGGCCTTGAAGCGGCACAGATGATAGAGCATCCGCACGGCGGCACCTATGAATATGATGAGCGTCCAGACGTAGAACAGGTTGAACACCGGTGCTGGTACGGTGGTCTTAAGAATATAAAAGGCCATGCAGACGAGTCCTATGACGAGCGTCCTGACGTAGACATTACAGCTCTTCCAGAACCTGTAGATCAGCATTCCGAGACCGTTCAGACCGCCCCAGATCATGAAGTTCCAGCTGGCGCCGTGCCAGAGGCCGCCAAGAAGCATCGTGTCCATCCTGTTGATGTCCGAGATCAGTTCCTTACGGTATTTCTGGCAGAAAGTGATCAGAAGTGCCAGCACTGCCGCAATGACCAGAACCACTCCGAAAACCCACCAGTTCTTGGCCAAAGCCGAGGCCAGGAAAGCGATTCCGAGGATGATCGCATACGAGCCGAATGTGCCATTGCGGTTGCCTCCAAGCGGGATGTAAAGATAGTCCTGAAGCCATTTGGAAAGGGAAATATGCCACCGCTTCCAGAACTCTCCGGCGTTGCGGGCCTTGTACGGAGAATTGAAGTTCTTCGGCAGATAGAAACCCATCAGCATAGCGACACCGGTGGCGATGTCAGTGTACCCGGAGAAGTCGGCATAGACCTGAAGCGAGTAGCCGAAGAGAGCCGTAAGGTTCTCGAAACCGGTGTAAAGCAAAGGGTTCTCGAAAACCCTGTCGCAGAAATTCACAGCCAGATAGTCACTGAGGATCAACTTCTTGGCAAGTCCGTTCAGAATCCAGAAAATCGCGATACCGAACTGTCTGCGGCCAAGGAAGAACGGTTTGTGAAGCTGAGGGAAAAACTCTTTGGCGCGCACGATCGGGCCGGCGACGAGCTGAGGGAAGAAGCTGAGATAGAATCCGAAATCCCAGAAATTGCGGATCGGCGCGACCGTCCTGCGGGAGACATCCACCACATAACTGATGGCCTGGAAGATGAAGAACGAGATGCCGACCGGCAGGAAGATGGAGTCGATGCTGAACGCCTGCGAGCCGGCAAGCTGATTTCCTACGACCGCAAACCAGTCTTTCACAACGAATTCCGTCCCGAAAAGGTTGTTCACCACATCAGTCACGAAGTAGGCGTACTTGTAGTAGCACAGAAGCGACAAGTCCACGACCACACTCAGTGTCACAATAGCCTTACGCCAGAAATCCTTCCTTACACCTGACAGAACGAATCCCGCAAGATAGTTGTAGACAATCACAAAGCCGAACAGAATCAGGAACAGTCCGCTCGTCTTGTAGTAGAAGAAAAGGCTGACGAAGAACAGGAAGGCGTTGCGCAGCAGCACCTTGTTCCTGAACACGCAAAGGAAGGCCAGCACTATGGCGAAGAACGCCCAGAAATAGAACTGGGTGAACAACAGCGGATGAGCCTGGTCGAAGGAGAACAGGTTTTTGAAAAAATCAGCGGCTACGTTCAGAAATCCCATCATCGGCCTTCCTTTAAATATTCCACATACTTGTCCATCAACGCGTTGAAAAGCAGGTCACCCACCAGTTCATAGCCAGCTTCCGTGAAATGGATCTTGTCCCGTTTGGCGAGACCGGCCTCCTCCCATTTCCGCATCGACCCGAGTCCGCCCATGATGTCGAACAGGTTCCAGACACCGGCGTCACATTCTTTCCCAAGCCTAAGGAATGCCTGCTCCGCAAGCTGACCGTTAGTGTTCACAACATAGCCCTTGCGGCGTATCCTTCTGAAACTGTCGTTGTTGGAGACAAACAGCAGGGCGCAGTCCGGATTGACCGAACGAACCTGAGAGACAAGCGCCTTATAGCGCCCGACAAACTCATCCACGGAAAAATTAGCGGCGGTCGCGTCATTGATACCGACAGCGAAAATCACAAGGTCTGGGTTGACCAGACTCAGATCATTCAACAGATCAGGGCATTTCCCATATGACCCGAGCGACGCGCCGTTCACCCCGATCCCCGTCACGGTAAACCCGGGGAAAGGATTGTCCAGGAATATTCCTGTCAAAGTGAACTCACCTTTCCCCTTGGTCGCCACCCGCACCGAGTCGGTCAGAGCCGGCAGGGCGAAAGACCAGGTGGAATCCTCGACGTAACAGCCGGAAAGAGTGTCCCCCTTGGCAAGCACCACCACAGGAACCCGCTCACCTTCTGATGAATATCCAAGGACCCTCACCTCATCGAAGCGGAATGCGGGATCCTGCGGCCTTGGATCTCTGGCCACCGTGGTGATCATCACGGAGGCTTTGTCGTCAGACGCGCTGAGGGCGATACCGGTAAGGCCGAGACGGCGGTCCGGTTCCCTCTGGACGTTCTTCGTCACCTTCCAAGAACCCTCATAACTCGTGGTGAAACTGCTCGGATTGTTGGTGTGGGCCGCCGAGAAAGGAAAGACCATCCCCCTGCCGCCATCAAGAGCCGGCCTCAGGGACAGAAAATCATTCCTTAACTGCCTTGTCAATGTACCGGCCTGCACGTGGGAACCTCCTATGTGCATGATTCTCAGATTACCTTTCCCAAGAAAAAGCACGGAATCCATCTTGAGGAAAAGACGCTCAAAAGCCGAGCTGTCCCCATGGAACTCAATCTTATTCTTCTCGAAACGAGCAAAATCATATTCAGGAACCGCTTTCCGCAGCGACTGCCCCCAAAGGGTCGCCGGAAGCAGCATCAAAAGCAATGAATATGTCAGGAAACGTCTCATAACACAGTCTTTGTCAAGGAGTCAGGCTCAGCGGGACGAGGATTGAGGCTGTCCCTCAGGTCGCGCAGATACATTCCAACAGCCTCGTCCGTAAGCTCCTGGCGGAGCTTGTAGAAGTCGTGGTAAAGAATGAAGGACTTGGCGAGCGCGTTTCCGATCTCAAGCGCTCCTTTGTGTGTGAAATGAATATGATCGGGGCCGGCCAGAGCGGGATTGTGGCTCACCCATTTCCTCATCGAGCCCGGGCCTCCCATCACGTTGAATGTGTCCCAGTAGGCCACGCCGTTCTTCAGACAGTTGACTTTCAGAGAGTCGTTCAGCTGAGGCAGAAGCGGCCAGGTTATGAGGTTTCCATCCTCGCTCTTGCACATGTCCGCCGGACCGATGAACATCAGCCTGGCCTCCGGAGCGACCTCCTTGAAGTAATCGAACTGCATCACAATCTTCCTCACGTAAGAGGAAATGGCCTTCTTCGAGGCTATTCCAGGCATTGCGTTTCCGCCGAACTGTAAGATTATCAAGCGAGTGTCCGTCTTTGCGAAACTCTCTCGCATCACCTGGCGGTTGATGGACGAGAATATGAATCCGGCGCATCCACGGAGCGCCACATTGTCCACCGTTACCCCGCCCTCCTTGCTGTCCAACATTATTCCATAGATCTCGGCACCGCCCGAGAAACTGATCGTTCCCTTCTCCACGTCACAAGGCAGAGACCAGGACACCAGCGAGACTCCAGCTTTGGCGGAATCCAGAACCGCATTGCGGACCGGAAGGGTGTCGCATTTGAGCGTCATCCCGAAACCGGCCGTGTTCTGCCCCAGAAGCACGGAAACCTTTGAGATCGACTTGACCAACTCTTGGGAATATCTGTTCTTGGTTCTTGTGAAAGTGAACGTTCCGTTGCCGGTAACGTCAGTGAACTGTGTCAGAGGCCCGTAGCGCTTGTGCGAGGCCTTCCTTGTCAGCGAGTCCCCCACCATGGCGTAGCGGGTCAGGCTTCCGGAAGCGTTCTGCGAGAGCGACACGGTCGGAATCCGTTGGATCATCGGCACCATTCCCGGCCCGGATCCCCCGAAGCGTTCCTGAAGATCCTGCCTCAGCACAGCCGAGATCCTGTCCATTTCCAATTGGGAATCACCATAGTGCAGAATCCTGACGGTGCGGCCGGAATCTGCCGCCGCGGCCATCTCCACGAACAGCGAGTCGAAGAACGTGTAGTCATCCTCCGGCAGACAGATGCGGTTGGGATTGGATGTTATGTAGTCGTAGTAGTAGCGTAGTGTGTCCGTCGAGCCTTCGACCATCTCGTAGCTTTTCTGCACGGCCAGAAGCACGGAATCCACATTCACGTCCTCCGTGCTGTCCTGAAGATCAGCAAGGTACGCCTGATAGGACGGGAACCTCAACTTCAAGTCTCCCACCTGTACGCCTTTGACCGGATAGACAAGCCACACGATGAAAAGCATCAGGAAAACGGACAGGAAAAACAAAAGAACCTTACTCTGCTTCATGGCCACACTATCTGTAAATCACAAGTTTACGTCCCTCACGAATCATGTCGCTCCGAAGATTGTTCCACCTCTTGAGGTCGGAGACCTTGACCCGGTACCTGGCGGCGATGCCTCCCAAAGTGTCCCCACGCCTGATCGTGTAGGAGATCCTGTCGGTGTTAGCCGCCTGCTTCCTGCGAAGCGAATCCAGACGCGCCTTCTGAAGCTCCGCCTGCTCCTTTTGGCGTTTCACGAACTCATCCCTTCTCCGTGCGGCAAGCGATCCGATCCGCTCGTAGGCGGCGGGAATGTTTTCTGAATATTCCTCCTCAGCCCGGCGCAGACTCCTCAGGATAGGAGCGTCGGCCAGCGAGATGGAGTCCATCGCCGCCAAAGCAGTAGGGCTTGTGGCGAAAGCCACCATCGCCGAGTTCCAGTCATCATATTCAGTGAACAGTTCCTGAAGGCGGTCGAGGGCGATTTCTGTGGAGACCCTGTCGTCAAACCGGATGTCCAAGGTGTCAGAAGCCGGGAACGGCACGGCGGCGCATGTCCCGGCCGCTTCAGAAGAAGACAGCCGCGTCTCCCCACGGATCGCATCCAGCGCCGTGAGCGACCATATTCCTTCCCTCCCATCGTCCGCCCGCTGGTCCGCAAGCGCCAAAGGCAGGAAAAGGATCCGCTCCGGAATATTCCTACGCCCCAGTTCCGTCCGCAGCGAATCGACAAACTCCGGCGTGGCGCCCCACCCACGGAGTCCGCACCCCGCAAGCAGCGCCATGCCAATGAATATGCATCTGAAGACTCCCTTCATCTTACTGTCCTTATTTTGCACTCCCCTGTTGATGACAAGTTGGCAATCATTGATTGTTTTCACCAACTTGTTTTTACCCCTCATCAACAAAAGTTCAAAGATACGAATTTTTCATGCGCAAATTCCCACGTGCCAGGCACGAACTGCGTCGCCTCATAGCTTTTCACCCTGTAGCCAACCGCAATCACCACGTCAAGGTTGTACATCATCACCTCTCCAGACCATTTGTCCGAAGGTATTCGAATTTTTCTAATCGCGTCGGACAAATGGATCTCTCCGCTTTGGTTTATCTGGTCAAGATGGTAGTTGATTGTTGGAACAGTCACCCCAAACAATTCCGCCATCCTCTGCTGTGAGAGCCAGAAAGTATTTGTGTCGAAGATGACCAGCACTTGTACTTTGCCTCGTCCTCCCTTGTACATAAGCACGGATGACTCCATACTCCTCACCGCCACATCAGGAGTCATCGTCGAGCTGAAATACTGCCGCGCCACCTTCACCATCTCCTTCTTCTGGTCGGCGTTCATCACCACAGCCATACAAGCGGCACGAGAAAGCCGAATGCTTGTCACCTCTCTGACCGCCCCACTGCCCAGTTCCGCCATCTCGGTAATCTCCACGAAATGCTCTCCCAGATGGTAACCCTTCCGCGAAGCCCAAGCCTGCGCCTTGGCAATGACACGCTCGAAGTTCCAGTACTTGCCATACCCCATCACCCGTGCCAACTTACGTGAGTTCCACCATTCTCTCCCATCGGCATCCACCTCCCGCAGCTGCTCGAAAGGCGATTGAAGTTCGGGAATATCGTTGGTATTTTGAGTTATATCTGCCATAATTATTTTCCTAATTTTCTGCCGCGTACTTAGCATTTATCAACAAAAGTTTAAAGATACGAATTTTTCGGGCGCAAATTCCCACGTACTACGCACTAGACTTTAAAATATCTTCTTTGTGCATGTGCTCGAAATCGGCTGGAATTTCTGCACGATCAACGTGGCCTGCCTCACAGCCGGAACGTTCCTGATGTTCTCCTGCATAAAGCGTTCGGAAGCACCGAGGATCATCACCCGTCTTTCAAAACTGAGCTACGGGATGTACCTAATGCATATCTTCTGGCTGCACCTATGGTCAGTGGTGTCCATCCAGACTCTCCAGCTGCACACAGCGGCGGCGATTCCGTTCATCGCGGTCTGCACATTCGTCTGCTGCGCCCTGACCTCAGAACTCATCTCACGCCTTCCTGGAAGCAAATGGCTTATCGGGGTGTAGGCCAAGAATATTCCTACTCAGCGCGGGTGTACGTCTCTGTCTCGGAGTCTTTGGCTCCGACCTCCAGAAGCTGGAGCTTATCCGATGTCAATGAGACCACATTGCAGCGTATCGGTTTCTTTGAGTGTTTCTTGAATTCCGAGACAACACTTTTGCTGAGGACATTCAGGAAGAATTTCGGGAAGCCGTCCGGTTGCTCCAAAATCTCGGTCTTGACGGATTTCGCGTCATAAGTCTGAGACAGGGTTTTATCGGTAAGAGACCATGTGCCACCGCACGAGATCCTGGCTTTAAGTATAAGCGGAGCCTGGGCGTTCTTGTCATCGACATACTTCATCTCAAGAGTCATCGCATCCTCAAACGTGCCGTTTTTCATAAAGGAAAGCGTCTCGGATGTCATCATCTCCGAGCCATTCTCGGAACCTTGGTGGGTCTGACTCCATTTTCCGGTAATCTCTTGTGCATAGATGCTGACTGACAACGCTATGCTAAGCAGAACGGTAATTATTCTTTTCATACTTTTGCGATTAACTATAGCAAAATTAGCAATTAACTATAGCAAAAACAATACTGGCATTTAAGGTCGCTTCGACAGGCTCAGCGACCGTATAAAATAGTTGCTGAGCCTGTCGAAGCACCGAAACGGCACTATTAGTAATACCACCTACAGCTTGGCGATCGCGGTTACGAGCTGGTCGCCAAGGCCGATGGTGTAGCCTTCGGTGGTGAAGAAGACTCGGTTGAAGGTGTCGGCGAGAAGGAAGTACGGCATACGGCGGCCTTTCAGGTCGAGTCCGTCAGGGATGATTCCGAGATGGATGTTCGACGGGAGGGATGCGGAATATTCCTTGAGCCATCCGAGACCTTCAGCGGTGGTCAGAAGCAGGATCGGACGGTTCCAGGACTCCAGTTTCGCCTTCGCGGCGATGAGGTCGTTGATCGCATGGACGGACGGCTCCTGGCGAGGGGTGAGGAAACCTATCACATAGAAGCCGCGGCCGGTGGTCGAAAGGACCGAAACTGGCTCTGAATCAGGCTCAATCCGGTACTTTGTCTCCGCGTCGAACGAACCGATCACCGACAGTTTGTCCTCCGGAATGGTGATGCGGAGGTCAAGCGTCGTGGTCTCGCCTTCCCTGACGGAGAACTGGCGCATCGTGACAGGCACGCTGCCGTCGGACAGGCGGTTGCCGCTCACAAGCACATAGTCGCCGACATCAAGCGGAGTCCCTTTCTTGAATATGTTAGCCCAGCTGACGCCGCCTCCCATGTCCACCTGACCCTCGTCAAAGGTCAGAAGCCTTGTGCGACCGTTCTCTATCTTGCTGATTGTGAAGTGGGAATAGTAGTAAGGATTGGCAAGGATGGCCGTCGGCTCATAGTTCAGCACCAGCGTTCCGGTCGGAGCCACAACCTGAGACGAAGCCTCGAAATCAACATCCACCCACTGCCCGGCATCCTTGTACTGGATCTTTCCCGTGACAGGATCCTTTCGGGCATCAAGTCCGAGAGTCCTCGCAAGGGCGACAAAGAAGATATTCCTGGAACGGGCGTCCGCCATTCTCGCCTGATAGACTCCGGCAGGAGACATCGGAATGCTCCAGGCCTTAGGGTCGCGCAGCATCGTGATGCTGTCATTCACCCACTTGATCAGATTGGCAGGACGGAGCAGTTCCTCCTTTTGCAGTCCGGTTCCGAAACTCCTGGCGAAGAAGGACTTGTAGGCGCTGAGGAACTCGTTCTCCACCCTCGGACAGAGAATCGCCTCCGGGGCGTTGTAACTATCGTCAAGAATCTCCCTTGTCACATCTATCAAATCCTTGTTGCTCAAAGACTTCAATAGTGCCAAAGCCCGCTCGTTAGGATGATCCTCCAAGAACTTGGCGATCACCCTGTGGTTTCCCGCCGAAAGCGCGAGCAAACGCCCTTTCTCCGTACCGTCCGGTTGCACAAAAGTGGCCATATAGGCCTTCCTGATGCTGTCCTCACGGGCGAAACGCCTGTCGTTCTCAGCCCTCTGCTCCGGAGTCACGTCAGGAATGTTGGCGGTCTCCGGCGGAGGAACGATCATCATTGACTGAGGATCAAATGTATGCTGGTCGGAAATCGTGATCGTGACCTCGGTGTCCTTGCCGAAAGAGACCTTCGAATAGCCATACCTGCCATTCTTCGAGGCCCAGGCCATCATGTCTCCCATTCCGGCGGTCAGGAATGTACGCCCCTTGGCGTCGGTGTACTTCGACAGGGCCGGATAGAACTCCGCATAGTTGTAGATCTTGAAGTCAACCAAAGCACTGTCCACAGGAGAGCCGTTCTCGTCCACGACCGTGAAATCCACCCGGGCAGTCTTGGCGTAGTTGTCGATCAGATTGATTTCCGTGAAGTTAGGACCGATCATCACCTTCTCCTCCGGACCGTCGTAGCTGCCGAACACCCTCGTGTGCATCAATAGTCCGCGGCTGGCAGGAGAATTGAACCATCCAAGATCAAGGACAGGCTCCGGCTCACAGGCTCCGAGGAAGTACCATTTGCCGTCAGCCCAGGCCTCGACCCAGGCGTGGTTGTCATCCGTGTGCGCCCAGCGTGGAGTGTAGACCTGGCGGGCGGGGATGCCCACGGCCCTCAAGGCAGCGACGGTGAACGTGGATTCCTCACCGCAACGCCCCAGAGAACTGACAACGGAAGACAACGGAGACAGTGTCCTTGCGTCGGAAGGCTTGTAGGTCAGCTTCTCGTGGCACCAATGATTGACCTCAAGGATGGCATTCTGCATGCTCATGCCCTCGATCCTCGGCTTCAGCTCACGGTAGAAGACGACTCTTGAGGTGTCAAGGTTCTCATTGTTGGCCCTGATCGGCAGGACGAAATGCCTGAACTCCCTTTCCGGCACATTCCATCCCATCTCGTTCCGGGCGGTGAAAGACGCCCTGACATTCTGGAGATAATAGCCCGTGCTGTAGTCGGTAAGGTCTGCCAGAGGCATGTAGGCATAGAGAAACTCCAAAGCCTCGAATTCTTCTGTCGTGAGGTAAGGATCGCTGACAAAACCATCTGATTCCGTCAGACGCCTACTGTCCTTGTCAACAGCGAAACGGGCTTTCAAACGCTCCGGCTCCAGCCTTTTTTGCAGATCGGCCTCAACCTTGGCCCGATAGGAGGAGTCGGTCATAAAATGGTGAACCTCACAGGAAGACAGCAACGTCAGAGCCGCCATCAGGAAGAAGATTGTCCTTTTCATAAATGTCTTTTGTCCGGTTAAACAAAAAACCCTCCGCCGACGATGATGCCGGAGCGGAGGGCTGAATATTCGTTAATGATTGACCATAAAGGTCTGAGAGATTACTCCTCTTCCTTCTCCTGGGCAGCGTATTCAGCGAGAAGCTTGGTCTGGACATCAGCCGGAACAGGCTGGTAGTCAGCGAATGTCATCGTGAATGTCGCCGCACCTGATGTCAGAGAGCTGAGTGTTGTGGAGTAGCGGTAGAGTTCCGCGAGCGGAACGCGCGCCTTGAGGACAGAGAAGCCCTTGTCGGAGCTCATGCCCTCGATGATGGCCCTCTTGTTCTGGAGGTCGGACATGCAGGCTCCCATGTAGTCGGCAGGGGTCATGATCTCTACATTATAGATAGGCTCCATGATCTTCGGACCGGCATTGCGGAAGGCCTCCTTGAAGGCGTTGCGGGCAGCCAGGATGAAGGAGATTTCATTGGAGTCAACCGGGTGCATCTTACCGTCATAGACGAAGACTCTGATGTCACGGGCATAAGAACCGGTGAGAGGGCCCTCGGTCATCTTGTCATTGAGTCCCTTGAGGATGGCCGGCATGAAGCGCGCATCGATGGCTCCACCGACAACGCAGTTGTAGAACTCAAGCCTTCCACCCCATTCGAGGTCGAACTCTTCCTTGGTCTTCACGTTGAGGACAACATCCTTGCCGTCAATCTTGAACTTGTTCGTGAACGGAACGCCTTCAACGATAGGGCAGATGAGGATTGAGACCTCGCCGAACTGTCCCGCGCCGCCGGACTGCTTCTTGTGGCGGTAGGTGGCCGTGGCGACCTTGGTGATGGTCTCACGGTAAGGGATCTTCGGTGCGAAAAGCACGACCTTGACTCCGAACTCGTTCTCCAGACGCCACTTGCAGACATTGATGTGCTGCTCGCCCTGTCCGCTGAGAATCGTCTGGCGGAGCTCCTTGGAGTACTCTACGACGATCGTAGGATCCTGCGCGGAGATCTTGGTGAGAGCCTCGCCGAGCTTGGTCTCATCGTTCTGCGACTCGGCCTTGATGGCGCAGCGGTACTTGGAAGCAGGGAACACAATGTGTTCGAATGAGATACCTGAACCTACCTGGGAAAGGGTCACGTTGGTCTTGCCGGCGCGGAGCTTCACCGTACATCCGGTGTCGCCCGCCTGAAGTCCGGTGACTTTCTCCTTCTTGGCACCTGCCACGGCGTAGATGGCGGAAAGCCTCTCCTTGTCGCCGGTCTCAGGATTCTCAAGATCCATACCCTCCGTCAGATGGCCGGACATCACCTTGAAATAAGAGACTTCGCCAAGATGCGGCTCGACATCTGTCTTGTAAATGAATATGGAGGTTGGATTCTCGGCCTTGCACTCGATCTCGTTGCCGTCCTTCGTGAGGCTCTTTGTCTCGGCTGGCGAAACAGCGGTCTTGATGGTGAACTCCATCAGCCTCTTGACACCGATGTCCTTCTTGGCGGAAAGGCAGAAAACAGGCAGGACCCCGCCCTGGCGGATACCGATGCTAAGACCCTCGCGGATCTCGTCCTCCGAGAGGGATCCCTGCTCGAAGAAACGCTCCATGAGTGTGTCGTCAAACTCGGCGGCCTTCTCGATAAGCTCCTGACGAAGTGTCTCGGCCTCATCCTTCAGATCAGCCGGAATCTCAAGATCCTCGCGGGTTCCGTTCTCGTCCTTGAAATGATAGTACTTCATCTTGAGGACATCGATGAATCCGTCGAATGAAGGACCTGGATTGACAGGGAACTGGACCACGATCGGCTTGTGGCCGAAAGTCTCCTTCATCTCGGAGAGAGTCTTCTCCCAGTCAGCCTTCTCGGAGTCCAACTGGTTAACAGCCACCACCATAGGCAGCTTGTACTGCTCTGCGTAACGTGCGAAGATGTCTGTGCCCACCTCGACACCCTGTTGTGCGTTGATGACAAGAATACCGTTCTCACAGACCTTGAAGGCGGACACAGCGCCTCCGATGAAGTCATCGGAGCCAGGAGCGTCGATCACATTGAACTTGGTGTTCATGAACTCTGCGTAAAGCGGAGTCGCGAAGATCGACCTCTGGTTCAGTTTTTCGATTTCCTCATTGTCGGAAACAGTGTTCTTGTCCTCGACCGTGCCTCTTCTGGCGATCACCTTGCCCTCATAGAGCATGGCTTCAGACAATGTGGTCTTACCTGACTTGGCACTACCAATCAGAACCACATTGCGAATGTCTTTAGTAGAATATTCTTTCATCACTATAAGTTATTAATTATGAAATCTATACCAGCGTACAAACCCTATGTCGGGCCTCCTTGTGAAAATCGGTTTAACCCAAAAAATGCCGCATAGTTACGCCGAATGACAAATCTAATAAAAAATTGTCCCAATAACAACATAATCTTCAATGAATATTTTCGCACCGCCTGTAGAAATCCACAAGAGCCTGTCCCCTCCATCCCAGCTCATCATAGATCTTGTCATCCAACAAAAGCGGATCAGCCCCGATCAGGGCGCATATTCCTGAATACTCCGGAATCTGTCTGTAGATTTTCTGCTCGTCCATCGCTTTCTCAAAAGCGGCATAATACCTTTCTGTCCTGTCCATAGCAAAAGTGTTTCCGCAAAGAAGCCAACTTCCTCCCGAAAAAACAACCCCAGGTTGTAGTGTGCCTGGGGGTAGCAACCAAAAAATTTCTGTTTTTTATAATTTCTATATGTTTTTTATAACCTATGGCTACATTTTACAACCTGTGGTTACAACATAAAGACTGGTCTTTTGGATATTTTTGTGACAGTCAGCAAGCGGCAAAGAATAAGCCGCCGAAGATCTGGCAAAGGTTTTTGAGGATTTCTTTAGACGCTTTCTTGGAAATGGACGATGCTACGATAAAGAACAACCTTGAGAAGAAAAGGAACGAACTCGGACTCTCGCAGACCGAGATGGCGCGTCGTCTGGAGATTTCCCTGAACGCCTACAGGAAACTTGAGAAAGGCAAGACCCGGATCCTGAACGAACACGTGGAGAAATTCGCGGAAAAGACCGGTGTCTCCGTGGCCGAACTCGTGAACGGCTTTGAGCCGATAAGTTCCGCGTCCGCGGGGCTGGATGATGTCAAGGAGAATTACAGTGAGATCATCCGGAATCTTGAGAACGGCTACCTGAAGGAGATCGCCATGCTGAGAAAGGAGATCGAGCGCCTTTCAGAGAAAGTCAAGGACAAGGAAGAGATCATCAGCATGGACCGCAAGCTCATCCGCCGCTACGAGGATGAACTCGGACTAAAGGCCGGAGAATAATGTAGGCTCCAGTTCCTTCGGGTGGAACGAACGCCTGTGCCAAGGGGTAAGCCCGTACTTCCGGATCGCCTCGATGTGTTCCTTTGTGGGGTAGCCCATGTTCCTGTCCCAGCCGTATTCGGGATAGTCCTTGGCCAGCTGACGCATCCTCTCGTCCCTCCATGTCTTCGCCAGCACCGACGCGGCAGCTATTGATGAATATGTCGCATCACCGTGGACCACAGTGCGATAGGAGTCAAAACCATAGCCGTCGAAAGGCCTGAAACGGTTGCCGTCGATCAGCAGGAAATCCGGCCTTGGATCCAGCCTGCGGACAGCTCTCTGCATACCGGTGACGGAGGCCCAAAGGATGTTCAGATTGTCTATCTCCTCCGGACTTACCGCCTCCACAGCCCATGCGACGGCCTCCCGCTCGATGACCGGCCTCAGGGTTTCCCTTGACTTCTCACTCATTTTCTTAGAGTCGTTCAGAAGCGGATGATGGAAATCGGGCGGCAGGATCACGGCGGCGGCATAGACCGGTCCGGCGAGCGGTCCCCGTCCGGCCTCGTCACAACCGGCCTCCACACGTCCCGGCTCCATGAAAGGAAGCAGATGTATCTCCTTTGACATATTCGTAAATAAAAAAATAACTTGCCCATTCCGCGGCGGCTCTTTTTCGCCGCTTGCTTGAAAACGGCTGGCAAAAGCTTGCCGGAAAGGTGCGGCCGAATATTCATCGACCTCCTGATGCGCCGCAAGGAAAGGCAAATATAGCCAGAAATTTGAGTTTAGGACGGAAATGGCTAATTTTGTTGGTTATTTCCATGGGAAATGGCTAATTTTATAGGTTATAAATTGTTTATTGATATGAGGAAATTATTTGTTTCCATCGCCGCCGCCCTTATGCTGGGGTTCAGCGCGATGGCTGACGAGGGGATGTGGATGCTTCCGCTCCTCCAGAAACTCAATGCAGGCGCAATGAAGGATCTCGGTTGCAGGCTCACCCCTGACCAGATCTACAGCGTGAACCATTCTTCGCTCAAGGACGCGATCGTCATCTTCGGCGGGGGCTGCACCGGAGAGATGATCTCCGACAAAGGTCTGCTGGTGACAAACCACCATTGCGGCTACAGCAGCATCCAGCAGCTCTCTTCCGACGAGCACAACTACCTTGAGGACGGATTCTGGGCGATGAACAGCAACGAGGAGATTCCGGTACCGGGGCTTTCGGTCACCTTCCTTGTGAACATGAGCGATGTCACCGAGGCCATCGAGGGTGCCAAGTCCGACGAGGAGAGAAAGGCTGTCTCAGAGGCTCTTGTGAAGGACTCCGAGGAGAGGAATCCCGGATGCGACGTGGAGTTGACATCTTTTTACAACAACAATGTACACTACATAATCGTCTACAAGGTCTTCAGGGACATCCGTTTCGTGGGAGCGCCTCCGGCATCCATCGGAAAGTTCGGCGGCGAGACCGACAACTGGATGTGGCCTCGTCACACGGGCGACTTCTCGATGTTCAGGGTCTATGCGGGAAAGGACAACGAGCCGGCTGAATATTCAGAGGACAACGTTCCTTACGTGCCGAAGCAGTCTTTGAGGATCTCCCTCAAGGGCATCAACGAGGGCGACTACACGATGATCATGGGCTACCCTGGCCGCACCCAGAGGTACCAGACAGAGGCACAGCTGAACCACATGATGGCCCTCAACGACATCGCCATCGAGGCAAGGACGCTCCGTCAGGACATAATGTGGAAATGGATGGAGAAGGATCCTTCGATCAGACTGAAATATGCCAACAAATATGCCGGCTCAGCCAACGGCTGGAAGAAGTGGATCGGCGAGAAGAAGGCTTTCAAGGACTTGAACATCATTGAGAAGGAACACGACAAGGAGGCTCGTTTCCAGAAGTGGGTGGACAAGAACAAGAAGCGCCACGGTCTCTACGGGACAGCCATCGCCGACATCGCCGCCGGGATCAAGGCCAACGAGCAGGTGGATCTCGATGTCAAGCTTCTGAGCGAGACTTTGTACAGGACAGAGCTTGTCAACCTTTCGAGTGCCTATTTAGGTGGAAGAAACAGGAGCCTGAAGTCAGGAGCGGACAGCGTGACCGCGGAGGCGGCTGGTCTGGAGGCGCTTAAGTCAGCATTTGAAGACTACTACGCCCCTCTGGACAAAGAGGAGACCGCCGCTCTGCTGAAATTCTACAGGGAGAAGGCCAAGCCTGAGAACTATCCTGACCTTGGAGAGGATTTCGCCACAATGGACATCGACAAGTACGTTGATGAACTGTTCAGGACAACCATATTTACGTCCTACGACAAGGCAAAGGAAGCAATAGAGAACGGTGGCAAGGAGGTCACCCTCCACGATCCGGTCAACACGCTCGCCACAGCGCTCGTGAATGTGTTTGTCAAACTGCGCGGAGAGCAGAACCCGGACGCCGCAAAGAGCATCAGGGCCGCTTCAAAGGCCTACACCGCGGGTCTGATGGAATGGAACAAGGGCAAGGCAATGTACCCGGACGCCAACTTCACGATGAGGCTCACCTACGGCACCGTGAAGTCATATTCCCCGAAAGACGCGCTCAACTACAGATACTACTCCACCATCTACGGCGTGATGGAGAAGGAGGATCCGAGCAACTACGAGTTCATTGTACCGAACAAGCTTAAGCAACTCTATGTCAAGAGGGACTACGGCCAGTACGCGATGGCCGACGGCAACCTTCCTTGCTGCTTCCTCACCACCAATGACATCACGGGCGGCAACTCAGGCAGCCCTGTCCTCAACGCCGACGGCGAGCTCATAGGACTGGCCTTCGACGGCAACTGGGAGTCGATGTCCAGCGACGTGATGTTCGAGCCAGACCTCCAGAGGTGCATCTGCGTGGACATCCGCTATGTCCTCTTCCTAGTGGACAAGTTCGGCGGCGCCGGCTACCTCCTCCAGGAAATGAACATAGCAAAATAACGAATGACACCCCCAAAAAAATCACATCATTCGGAGCGAAGCGACCGAAGGGGTTTCGGGGAATCCTTTCCCCGTGCCCCTCTGGGGCTGTCGCGAAGCGACTGGGGGTTGGAGGTTTCGTGCGCGGAGCGCGGAGCGACCGAAGGGGTTTCGGGGAATCCTTTCCCCGTGCCCCTCTGGGGCTGTCGCGAAGCGACTGGGGGTTGGAGGTTTCGTGCGCGGAGCGCGGAGCGCGAAGCGACCAGGGTTTGAAGGTAGAATAAGAGTATTTGATATGACAGAACAGGAAATAAAGAATATGCTGGCGGAGGTGGTACACCCCGCAAAAGGAAGCAAAAGCATCGTTGAGCTGGGGATGGTTGACTCCATCGCCGTGGGGGACGGCAAGGTGACCGTGACCCTCGCCTTCCCGAAGAGGAGGGATCCCCTCTCTGAATATCTTGTCGGCAGCACCCGCGCCACTATCATCCGTAACGTTCCGCAAGGGACCGAGGTTGAGGTCAAGACTGTTGTCAAGGAGGAGGCTCCCAAAAAGAAGGCCGGACTTGATCTCGGACTTGAAGAGGTCAACAACGTCCGCCACATCATCGGCATCGCCTCAGGAAAGGGCGGGGTCGGGAAGTCAACCGTGGCCGTCAATCTGGCCGTGGCCCTGGCCCGTCTCGGCTACAAGGTCGGACTCGCCGACGCCGATGTCTACGGCCCGTCGGTTCCGCTGATGACCGGCACAGAAGGCGCCGTGCCAGAGGCGGAGGAGATCGCCGAGGGCAAGGAGGTGATCTTCCCGATCGATAAATACGGCGTGAAATGGATGTCCATCGGCTATTTCGCCGAGCCAGGCCAAGCCCTCATCTGGAGGGGTCCAATGGCCTGCAACGCCCTCAAGCAGATGATCCTGCAAGTGCGCTGGGGCGTGCTGGACTTCCTTCTCATCGACATGCCTCCGGGAACCGGCGACATCCACATCTCCCTCGTGAACGACATCCCGATGGAGGGCGCGCTGATCGTCACGACCCCTCAGCCGGTGGCTCTTTCGGACGTGGAGAAGGGCGTTAACATGTTCCGCAACAAGAGCATCGACCGCAAGATCTTCGGTCTGGTGGAGAACATGGCCTGGTTCACTCCTGAGGAACTGCCGGAAAACAAGTACTACATCTTCGGGAAGGGCGGCGGCCAGCAGATGGCAGAAAAGTACGGCATCCCTCTCCTCGGCCAGATTCCGATCGTCCAGAGCATACGTGAGGGCGGAGACTCCGGCGAGCCTGTCGCCCTGTCCTCCCGCCCTGACGGCCAGGCGTTCATCGACCTCGCCTCCACTCTGGCCAAGTCCGCGGACGGCGAATAGATTCTCTCTAACGGCGAGGGAGGGCCAGTCCGGCTATGGCTATCGCCAGAAGAACGAAGAGCGTCAGGGACGAGGCTCTGGAGGCGGTCTCGCCGGCAGAGTAGACCTTTGGCTCGAAGCGCATCACGATCTCGTGGTCGCCGGCGGGAACGGTGGCGGCACGTAGGATCCAGTCGGCGCGGAACAGTTCCAAAGGAGAGCCGTCAACCGTGGCGGTCCAGCCGTCCGGGTAATAGATCTCACTGAATATGACGGTGCGGGCGGCTGAGGCGCTGTAGTGGTAACGAAGCTCGTTCGGAGCGTAGGCTGTCATCCGGATGGTGTCAGTACCCATGTCATCGGCGGTTCCATCAACAGATTCCTCAGCAGAACCCTCGACGGAACTTCCTGCGTAGGTCTTTGCGAAAGCGGCGCGGGAGGCGGCGAAGTCCGCTCCGATGACGGCGGTGCGCCTGAGATCCACGGAATCAATCAGGGCGATCTCCTCGTCCGGAGTCCCGGCGGGAACGAACGAGTCCACGAACCACGCCGGACCGAAGGCCCCAAGGTTCTCGATCGGCGGCATCTCCGCGCCGAGGATGAAGTACTTGGTGTTCAGCGCGGAAAGCACAGGAATATTCCCGATGCCACTTTGGAATTCCTCAATGGTCTTGGCACCACGTGTGTTGGCCGAAAGCGCCTGCAACTCCTTGACAATGTACCTGTCGATCAGATCCTGGTAGCGCTGCAATTTCGCCGGGCTGTAGCCACCGATGCACTTGTGCCAGTAAGGGTTGAAGGAGTCATTGAATATGTCCGCGCTTAGATCCACAACCCTGTAGGACGGGGACTTGTCCTCCAGAATCAGTTTGTCCACTGCCCTGGCGGTGAACTGGTTGTTGAACTGGCGCGGGGTCGTGAAACTGTCCGAGTTGAGGTAGCGCTTGCCGACCGTGAACATATTCACGAACACGAGGAGGCATATTCCCGCCATCGCCTGCATTCTGCGGGCATTGCCGATGTGAGGGTCGCTCTCGTAGGATTTCGGTGCGTCTTTCGGGACGCTGTAGGCCCAGAGTATCAAACCGAAAGTGATCACTATCAAGACCATAGACCACATGGCATCGGAGGTGAGAAGGTGACGGCGGTCAGCCTTGAGGGCATCCACGATGATGTCCTGCATCTGGGCGTCACCCCTGCCTGAGAAGGAACCAGCCACACTCGGAACAAGGGCGCAGAGGAGGCAGAATCCGGCGGTCAGCGCAAGAGCGATCCAACCCGCCCTCAGGAACTCCTTCTTTGAATATTCCCGCCTGAGGATCCTGTCCAGAGTGACGAAGCCGAGCATCGGCAGAGTGAACTGCAACACTATCAAGGCCATGGACACGGTTCTGAACTTGCTGTACATCGGGGCGTAGTCGAAGAACAGTTTCGTGAACCACATCATGTGGCTGCCAAGACCGAGGAACACGGCCACAAGGGTCGCTGCCAGAAGCCACCATTTCTCCTTGCCTTTGTAAAGGAATAGTCCAAGGACAAAGAGGAAGACCGTTATCGCTCCCATGTACATCGGCCCGGCTGTGAACGGCTGAGGTCCCCAGTAAAGCGGCAGCGCCTTGGCGATCTCGTTCGGATTGCCCTGTCCGGCCTGCCTGAACAGCTTCACGACCTCGGACTTGTCCGGATTCACCGCTCCGGCTGACGAACCTCCGTTAAAATTGGGAATCATCAGGTTAGGGAGTTCCTCCCAGCCGTAGGACCAGGCTGTGGCGTAGTCCAGCTGAAGGCCGGAGTTGTTGATCTCGCCGCCTTCCGGATGGGAGAGTTCGGAGCCTCCGCGCATGGTGTATTTGGTATATTCATAAAGAGGGGCCAGTTTGATGGTGTTGGTCCCGATGCCGGCGAGGCCCACGACCAGAAGCAGCGCGCTTGCCGCGAAGAAGCGCCCGAAGGCGGCGCGCCTCTCAAAGCAGACCCTGAAGAACACATAAAGCGCATAGATCACGATCATCAGCGCCAGATAGTAGGTGATCTGCTGATGGTTGGCCTTGATCTGGAAACTCAGCGCGAAGCCGAACAGAACCGCGCCGAGAAGGGTTTTAGGAAGCCAGTCCCTCCAGCCTTCACGCTGGGTCTGCCGTAGTGCCGAGCGGTAAGTGAAGATCGCCGCCGCCAGCACCCAAGGCAGAAACGCTATCGCCTGCATCTTGGTGTTGTGACCCACCTGGATGATCTGGAAATTGTACGAGCAGAAAGTGACCGCGACCGCGCCGCCGATGGCCAGAACCTTGTCAACCCCAAGCGAAAGCATCAGCAGAAACGCTCCAAGCAAGGAAATGAACAGCCAGTTGGCCGGCCTCTTGCCCTTCATAAGAAGATTGTACAACGACTGTGTCCAGTCACCGTCGCTCGAAGGTTCGAACGAGGTCGTCGGCATCCCGCCGAACATCGAGTCCGTCCAGTAAGTAGGATCGTCAGGATGCGCCTTGTTCCACGTCACAGCCTCCTGCGACATGCTCCTGTAGCCGGTGATGTCGCTCTGATTGACCACCTTGCCGGTCAGCACCTCCGGCACGAAACCATATGCCAGCACCAGAAACAGCAGCACAGTCCCGGCGTAGTACATTATCTTCCTTATCAAAGTCTTGTCCATAATCCTTGAATATTATTTTCCAGTTATCTGATTCAGCAGCTCCGCCAGCCTCACCGTAAGGTTGCGGCGCGAGAACCGCGAGATGTCCGAGGTGTTGTCGTGAAGCTCGTCATTCTTGAACTCCTCCCAGCAGAAATCTATCCAAACCCGGATTCTTTTCTCATCGTCCCAGTCATAGACCACTCCAGAGCCGGTCTCGCTGACAATCCGCGCCATCGCACCGTCAGTCTGGCCTATTCCCAGAATCGGACGACGCGAGGCGAGATATTCAAACAGCTTCCCCGGCAGCACCGCCCGGTACTCGGGTTCCTTCCTCAGCGGCAGGATCAGCACCGAGGCATTGAGCTGCTCCCTGACAGCCGTCTCGTGATCCTGATAGCCAAAGTCTTTCAGGTTGCCCACAAGCCCGGCGGCCTCGATCGAAGCGGTGATCTCCCTGTCGGTCTTCCCCACCAGCCTGATTCTCAGCGACCTCCTGAACTCCTCATCCTCCTCGCATTTCTGGGCCAGGACTTTCCAGAGGGTCTCAGGATTACCGTCCGAGGCGAACAATCCCGTGTGGGTGATGTTGAAATTCTCGTCCAACTCAAAATCCTTCTTGAAGTCCTCCTCGTCGAAGCCATTGGTTATCAACTCCACGGGAGTCTTGGTCATCGCCTTGAACTCGTCCTGCACCAGCGGGGAGACAGCAATCACCCTCGTCGCCCCGTCCAGTACGGACTGCTCCAACCTATGATGTTTTTCCTCCGCCCAGGAAGTCAGCCCAAGATGCTTGAAATAAAACATCTTGGTCCACGGGTCACGGAAGTCGGCGATCCAAGGTATCCCGGTGGCGCGGGACAGCCTCAACCCGATAAGGTGCATGGACTGCGGAGGCCCCGTCGTGACGATGGCGTCCACAGGATGCTCCGCAAGGTATTTCTTAAGGAAGCGCACAGACGGGCGCACCCACATCACACGTGGATCCGGAATGAAGAAATTGCCTCGGATGAACAGTGACAGCCTCTGCTTCCATGATTTCTTCTGCCCGTTGATCGGATTGACCTCGTCCTTCCCCGCATTGGCGGCGGTAAGTGTCTTAAGATCGGTCGTACTCCCCTTTCCCATCAGCTTGCGGTAAATCCCGTAAGGCTCGAAGATGCGGCTCTTGACAATCTCGACCTCAGGCGGAATCTCCGCAGCCAAAGTTTTGTCGATCGTTGTAAGTTCCGGATTCTCAGGAGTGTAGACCACAGGCTGCCAGCCCTGAGCCGGAAGATATTTCGCAAACTTGACCCACCTCTGCACTCCGGATCCTCCGGACGGCGGCCAGTAATATGTCACTATCAGCACTCTCTTCATGTCGCTCCTGATTTAGTAATCCAATAAAAAAATCCGCCTCTTCCGCGGCAACACAAGTTCCTTCCGCACACTTGGAAATTGCCGTAATAAACAATTCCTTACATAAGAATACAAAGATAATCGTTCCGTTCAAAATTATACAAATTATTCCATTTTCCCCGGAATAATCAGGATAATGTTCTGGAATATTCGGGATTATTCGAGGCAAAGAGAACAGGTCTTGTGCTAAAATCGCTATATTCGTGGAAGTACTATTTGAAGATGATTTTATGATTAAGGGAGATCTTAAGATTATAGCGGCGGCGGCCTTTATTACATTGTTCTGCACCAATGCCAGCGCGCAGTTCTCGCTGACGGGGGACGATCCTGCGGCCCTGCGCTGGAGGCAGATGGAGACGGAGAATTTCAGGCTGATCTTTCCGGCGGGAGAGGATTCACTGGCAAGGGTTTACGGAGCTGAGCTGGAAAGCGCAAGGCTCAGGAACGCCCGGTCGTCAGGGTTTCTCGTCGGGCAAAGTTACAGGGCTAAGATGCCCGTGGTGCTGCACAGCCGCCACGTCCTGCCGAACGCATCGGTCACATGGGCGCCGAAAAGGATGGACATATTCACTGTCAATGATCCTTATGCTCCGACAGCGATGCCTTGGGTGCGGAACCTGGCGATCCACGAGGGGCGGCATGCGGCGCAGATGCAGTTCGGCGCGGCTGGCGGCCTCAAACCGTTCCACTGGTTTTTCGGAGAAATGGCAGCCGGAGCCTTCGCGGGGGTCTTCCCGGGACCGGCTTTCCTCGAAGGAGACGCGGTGGTGGCGGAGACGGCGCTCAGCAGGAGCGGACGCGGACGGCAGGCCGACTTCCTGGGCTACCTGATGCCGGCGTTCGACTGCGGTGACTGGAGGGATTTCTACAAATGGAGCTACGGATCCAACAGGAACTACACTCCTGACCACTACAGAGTCGGCTACCTCACAATCGCCGGCGCGAGGGTATTCTTCGACGATCCGCTTTTCACTCAGGAATATTTCAGCCGCGTTGTCAGCAAAGGCTGGATCCTCAACCTCCAAAAGACCGTCAGGGAGGCCAGCGGAATGAGTTTCAAGGAGTCCTTCCGCGCGATAGAGGAGAATTTCCGGAACATCTGGAGCGAAGAGGCGGCTCGGAGGGAGCCGTTCATGCCGTCAAGGCAGGTGACGAGAACTCCTTGGAGGCACACGGAGTACGCGGGAGCGGTCGCCACGGATGGTTCGGGAATATTCTCCCTCAAGTCCGGGATCGCGGCGCCCAAGAGTCTTGTCAGGATCGATCCAGCGGGTAACGAGAAGAGAATCCGGTCTTTCGCATCCTATGCGAGCGATCTTTCACTCGACTCTGAAGGTCAAAGAATATTCTGGAGCGAGTCCGTTCCGGGACTCCGGTGGAGTCTTGGAGGAGCATCCAGGATCCGTTACGTGAATCTCTCGAAACCAGGCAGGGTACACGACCTGACCAAAAGCGGACGGTACTTCAATCCAGCCCCGTCACAGGACGGAAAGGTCATCGCCGCCACTGAATATCCTCACTCAGGCGGTTCGCGCATTGTCCTTCTGGATGCCGCCGACGGTTCGGCCAGAAAGGCGTTCATCGCTCCGGACTCGCTTCAGTTCACGGAATCCGCCTGGATCGGGGAACGCTTGTTCGCTGCCGGGCTTTCCGGGAACGGAATGGGAGTCTATGAGATTGTCGGAAGGATGGCCGACGGGAAGGCCGCGCTCATTCGATTGCTTGATCCTCAGCCTGTTACCCTTTCACATCTGCGTTCTGTTCCTGAAGAGGAAACACTGCTTGCCTTCCTGTGCGACAGAACGGGCGTGACAGAGTTATATTCACTGGACGTTGAGAACTCGAAACTACGGCAGTTGACATCGACCCGTTACGGGATCAGCTCGCCGGTGTTCAGTGCTGACACATTGTACTACAGTTCGCTGGCGACATCGGACAGGCCCGAGGACTACAAGCAGGGCCGGATGATGTACGCCACGGCGGTCGCCGATCTTCCTGTGGCCGAAGCGGAGTTCGGGGATATTCATAAATACGCTGTCGCCGAGATGCTTACGGCGCAGGAAATCGCTCTTGGCGACTCGGTTTCGGTGGCTTCGGAGGTAGGCTTCACGCAGCCGGAGGCATATTCAAAGATCAGATTGCCGCACATCCACTCGTGGGCTCCGGTCTACTTCAACTACGACAACGTCGAGTCTGTCAGCGGCGACGACTACTACAAGACCGCCTCCCTCGGAGCCACGGCCCTGTTCCAGAACCTGCTCGGCACAGGCTACGGCATGGTCGGCTACGGAGCGCACGAAGACCCCTACGAAGACGGCAAATGGCGACATTCCGGCCACATCAAGTACTGCTACACAGGACTTCTCCCGGTTTTTGAGATTTCCGCCGACTTCAATGACAGAGCCGCGATGGACATTCAGAAAATCCAAGTCACGAAGGAAAGGATGTACAGGCTTTACAACAAAGGCACTCTGACCGACAAGCCTTATTTTGAAGGAGGGTTGAAAGTCTATATTCCGTTCAATTTCTCGTCAGGCGGCATCAACCGGGGACTGATCCCGCAGGTCAAGTACAAGTTCACCAACGACAGGTACAATGACCAGATTCTGTTCCAGCACATCGTGAAAAAAGACGGAAAGGATGTGACCGAGACCTATAGCACAATCGGCGAAAACAACATCTCTCCGCTTCAGACTCTGGATGCATCGATAAGAGGCTATGTCATGAGACAGAAAGCCCCGTCACAGGTCTTTCCGTCGCTCGGATTCGGTGCGGAACTGGGATTTCACTTCAGACCCGGCCATATGAAGGCCTACAATCCGACCGCTTATCTCTACACCTACGGCTATCTTCCAGGGTTCACGGCCCGTCAAGGACTCAGGCTCACCGCGTCGATGGAGGTGTGGTACGGGCCATACGAAGAGGGTGGAATCATGGAAGGAGCATTGACTGCCATTCCAAGAGGGTTCGTGGACACCAACCTTAAAAGCATCATCAACTCCTGCTCGGAGTCCAGATGGAGGGTCACCGCAGACTATGCGATTCCTTTCGCTGACGTGGACTGGTCGTTCCTCAGTCCCGTGGCCTACGTCAAGAACTTCGAGCTGACGCCGTTCTTCGACTGGTCCTACCAGACATTCAGTTGGAACCACGAACTTCATTACAATCCAGGAGCGGTCATGGGCGAGAACCTGTTCAGCGTCGGAGCCGACCTCACCGTCAGGCTCGGCAACTTCTTCTGGCTGCCTTACGACACGCAGATCGGCATCCGCTACGCCCGCAACTTCTGGCACTACATCGACCGCTTCCCGATCGCCAACCTCAACAAGGACTACATAGGCTGGATATTCAGCATTAATCTCTAAAACATAATGAAACGTTTTCTTACCACACTTGCGGCACTGGCCGCCGCAATGATCTCCATGTCCGCCCAAACGTGTTGGACAATCCAGGACGATGAATCCATCTCGCTTAACATCGGAAATGTCAGTCTGCCATATTCAGACCACATCGAGATGAGCGGCGAGCAGATCTCCTGTGTCATCAGATGGGAAGTCGATGGAGGCGGACACTTCAATCAGATGCGCTCGCTGGTCTTTCCGATGCTGAGGACGGTGCCGAACAACACCCACGCCAGCCTGATGTACAGGATGAGTACCGACATAATGTCGCTGATAGGAGTCAACTCTGTGGCGGTCAAGCAATTGTCAACCAAGAAGGTGACCCTGGACGGCATGCTTTCCGCTGTCTGCGACTACGGCCTCCGCAACACCAACGTCAACGGCCAGATCGGAGACTCTCCGGCTCCGGTGATCGAAGTCACCACAAGAATATTCCCGAGCACCACCCTTCCGATGCTTTGCGAGACCTACAGCGTCAGGAACATCACGGGGCAGCCGGTGATTGTGAATATTCCTGAATTCAAGCAAGTTGTGAAAACTCCGAAAGACCGTGGCGTGGACGGTGCCTACGTCGTGAGAGGCGATATCTTCGGAAGCGGCACCTTCGTCTTGGAGCCGCAGCAAACGGTTGATTTTCAGGCAGCGTTCCAAGCCTATCGAGACAGCGGGGAGAAAATGACCGTCCCGGATGTGAGTGATGAATATGCCGCCAGAATGTCGTTCGTGCGCTCCCTGGATTCCTCCCTTGTCCTTGAGACTCCGGATCCGGCGATTGATGACGAGTTCCGCTTCGCCAAGATCAGGGCCACCGAAAGCATCTACCGCACGAAAGGCGGGCTTATGCACGGCCCGGGCGGAGAGTCCTACTACGCCGCGTTGTGGTGCAACGACCAATGTGAGTACGTCAACCCGTTCTTCCCGTTCCTGGGCAACCAGAACGGTAATGAGTCGGCCTTCAACTGCTACCGTCATTTCGCCAGATTCATGAACGATGAATTCAAGCCGATCCCAAGCTCCATCATCGCCGAAGGGCTTGACATCTGGGACGGCGCGGGCGACAGGGGTGACGCCGCGATGGTCGCACACGGTCTGCCTCGTTACCTGCTCGCCAGCGGGGACCTTGAACAAGCCCGCGAGCTTTGGCCGTTCCTCAAATGGTGCCTTGAGTACTGCCACCGCAAGCTGAACGCCGATGGTGTTCCGGAATCCGACACCGATGAGCTGGAAGGCCGCTTCCCTGCCGGCAAGGCCAATCTCTCGACAGCCTGCCTCTACTACGACGGACTGGTGTCGGCAACCCATCTTGCGCCTTTGATGGGAGAGCCGGCCTCCGTGACAAGAACTTATCGCAGACAGGCGACCGAACTCAAAGCCGCGGTCGAGAGGTATTTCGGCGGAACAGTCAGCGGTTATGACACTTACAAGTATTACGACGGGAATGATGTGTTGAGATCCTGGATCTGCCTGCCTTTGTGCTTCGGCATCAACGACAGGGCGAAAGGTACCCTGGACGCCTTGTTCTCTCCTATGATGATGACCGAGGACGGCATCCTCACCCAGCAGGGCAGCACCACATTCTGGGACAGATCCACCCTCTACGCCCTGCGCGGAGCGTTCGCCGCCGGCCATTCCGACGAGGCCGTCAAACAGCTGAGCCATTATTCGCAGCGCCGCCTTCTCGGCACCCACGTTCCTTATCCCGTCGAGGCCTACCCTGAAGGCTCCCAGCGGCACCTTTCCGCCGAAAGCGGGCTTTTCTGCCGAGTGATCACAGAGGGTCTGTTCGGCATCCGTCCGACAGGCTTCAACTCTTTCAGCCTCAAGACGCAGCTACCTTCCGGATGGGACAGGATGGCACTTCGCCACATCAAGGCCTTCGCCAGCGATTTCGACATCGAAGCGGTGCGCGTAAGTCCTACGAAAATCAAAGTCACCGTCAGCAAAGCCGGCGGCAAGACCAAGGAATATGTCGTCAAGCCCGGCCAGTTGATTTCCGTGACACTTAATTAACTGATTATCAAAGCAAAGAGTCATCCCGTGGTCGGGAATGCCGCACCACGGGATGACTCTTTTACTTGACTGTCACGGCGTTATCGCCACGCTTAATGTGTCTCGTTGTTCGTAAGCAGGAGCAGATCCTTTGCCTTGTTTGGATGATTGTTTTTTTGGGGGTAAAGAAGGTGGTTTTTACGTTTCTTATGGAAGTCTTTCTGTTTCTTTTCGTTTTTTACGTTTTTGTGCCGCATATTTGCCGGTGGAATGAAAAGGACGCTCATCATACTGTCTGCCATTCTTCTCTTGCTGCCGGTTTACTGTATTTATGGCTATCATGGTTTAGGAACACATTTTCAGGATGCAGGAAGAGAGGAAGGGCAGACTCTTGTGATGTTCTGGAATCTTGAGAACCTGTTTGACTGGCGTCGGGACACCCTTGGCGGGAATGAGTCCGAGGCGGAGTTCTCCTCGTTCGGTAAGAAGCATTGGACAAAGAGGCGGTTCCTGGCGAAATGCAATGCGATAGCGAAGTCTGTCTTTTGGGTAAAGGACAAGGAAGGAGCATTTCCGGATGTCATCGGCGTGGCCGAGGTGGAAAACCGCTTTGTTCTGGAAAGGCTCCTGAGAGAAACACCTCTTTACAAGACGGACTACAGGATTGTGCATTTCGACTCTCCGGATCCGAGGGGCATCGATGTGGCTTTGCTCTATAGATCATCAAGATTGGAACTAATTCAGGCAAAGCCTATTGCTGTAGGAGGCGGAACAGATCCGCCATTCAGGACCAGGGATATTCTTTTGGCAAGGTTCCGGAAGCCGGACGGCGACAGCCTGGCCTTTCTGGTGAACCATCATCCGTCCAAGTACGGCGGCAGGACTGGAGGCAGGAGGGAAGCGGCACTCAGAAGGTTGCGTGAGGTGACAGACTCGCTTCAGGATGCAGGATTGATGAATATGGTGGCGATGGGTGACTTCAACGACACTCCGGAGAATCCGGCTTTCGGAATATTGACGGAAGGATATTCACATCCTTTGATCAATCTGGCGTTGCCGCTCGCTTCGAGGGGAGAGGGAACGATAAGATACTCAGGAAAATGGGAGATGATTGACATGTTCTTTGTTTCGGAGAGCGTGGCGCAGGGCGGGAATATTCCTGAGATGAGGGTGCTTAGGATTCCGTTCCTGATGACGCGCGACAACGCTCATTCGGGGGAAAAGCCGCTCCGTACGTACACCGGGCCGCGTTATGTCGGAGGAGTAAGTGATCATTGTCCGATTGTTTTGCGGATTTAGAAGGGAATCAATAAATATTTGTTAAATTTGCCTTATTGGAAAACGTCCGGAACTGACGTTTTCTTTAACAGACAAGACTAAAAATCACATAATATGGAAATGAAAACCAGAATCAGGGAGAAATTCAGCACTCTCTTCGGCGCGGAAGGCGAAGTTTTCGCCTCGGCGGGTCGTATCAACCTCATCGGTGAGCACACTGACTACAATGGAGGATATGTTTTCCCGGGCGCGATCGACCGTGGCATCATGGCCGAGGTCAAAATCAATGGCACAAGGAAAGTCAAGGCTTTCTCTATTGACTATGATGAATATGTTGAATTTGGCCTGGAGGAAGAGGATAAGCCTAAGCAGCAGTGGGCAAGCTACATCTTTGGTGTCTGCCGTGAGACTGTGAAGCGCGGCGGTAAGGTCGAGGGTTTTGACACCGTGTTCGCGGGAGACGTTCCTCTGGGAGCGGGTCTGTCTTCATCCGCTGCCCTTGAGAGCACTTTCGCCTACGCCATCAACTACTTGTTCGACAACAAGATCGACAAGTTTGACCTTGCCAAGATCGGTCAGTCCACCGAGCATAACTACTGCGGTGTGAAATGCGGAATCATGGATCAGTTCGCCTCGATTTTCGGAAAAAAAGGCAGCCTTATCCGCCTTAATTGCAAAACCCTGGAGTACAAGTATTTCCCGTTCGATCCGAAGGGCTACAAACTGGTTCTTGTTGACTCTTGCGTGAAACATGAACTGGCCTCTTCGGCGTATAACAAGAGGAGGGAGTCCTGCGAGAACGCCGCAAGGGCCATCCGGAAGAATCATCCGGAAGTGGAGTTCCTCAGCGATGCCAAGAGAGTTTGGCTTGAGGAGGTTCGGGAGGAGATTCCTGCGGAGGATTTTCTCAGGGCTGAATATGTAATCGGAGAGGTTCAGAGAGTCCTTGATGTCTGCGATGCCCTTGAGAGAGGAGACTATGAGATCGTCGGCGAGATGATGTACCAGACGCACTTCGGACTGAGCAAACTCTACGAGGTCAGCTGCGACGAGCTTGATTTCCTCAACAAGCTGGCCCGCAAGTGCGAGGTGACAGGCTCACGTGTGATGGGTGGCGGTTTCGGCGGTTGCACCATCAACCTCGTGAAGGATGAGCTCTACGACGCGTTCATCGCCGCCGTCAAGGAGCAGTTCCCGGCCAAGTTCGGTCACGACGCGAAGTTCTACGACGTAGTGATCAGCGACGGCGCCAGAAAAGTGGAATAAACATTATTACTTAATACGACAAAGGGTCGCACGGGATTGTTCCTCTGCGCCCCTTTATTTCATTCTTCTGTTCCCCAAGAAAAAAGCTGTCTCCGACTTGATGTCTTACCCAAGCTTCATATTTGCGCAGATTATCATTAAATAATGTGCGCAATACTTTTTGAAACACCATAGTACCGCAGAGAATCTCTCGATAATTTGCGCAATTGAACCAAAAAGGTTATCTTTGCGCATAAAATCACTTGAATATGGCACAGAAAGTTATCGGAAGGACAGCGGAAATGAAAGCTCTGAAAAGTTACTTGGATTCAGGGAGATCCGAGTTTGTGGCACTCTACGGAAGACGGCGCGTGGGGAAAACATTCCTTATCAGAATGGCGGCGGAGGACAAGTTCTCGTTCTATGTCACAGGCGTACACGGGGCCACAAAGGCAGAGCAACTCACAGCCTTCGCTATCGCCATACAGAAATGTTCGGGCTCGGAGAGACTGAATATCCAGAAAAACTGGATTCTGGCATTCTATGAACTGTCCCGCTATCTGGAAACGCTGCCGGAGGGGAAGAAAGTGATATTCATTGACGAACTGCCTTGGATGGACACTCCTAAATCCGGGTTCATCGCGGCTTTGGAGAACTTTTGGAATAGTTGGGCCGCGCTGCGGGATGATGTCAAGCTGATAGTCTGCGGATCGGCGACATCCTGGATGATCAACAACTTGATTCACAGCCGTGGAGGGCTTCACAACCGCCTCACACACCATCTGTTCCTTGAGCCATTCTGCCTCAAAGAAAGCGAAGAGTATTTCAAGGAATATGGTTTCTCATATTCCCGAAAACAGATTGCGGAATGCTATATGGTGATGGGTGGTATACCTTATTATATGTCTATGATGGATCGGTCAAAGAGCCTTGCGCAGAACATTGACGCTCTCTTCTTTTCTCCGAATGCGGAATTGAAAGATGAGTTCAGCGACCTTTATCAGGCATTGTTCAAGAATGCAGGTCCACACATAAAAGTCATCACCGCACTTTCCGCGAAAGGTATGGGACTGACAAGAAAGGAAATCCTTGCCGCCACCGGCCTGACAGACAACGGGGCATTCAGCACTGTTCTTGAAGAACTTGAGAACTGCGGTTTCATACGGAAATATTCTCCCTTCGGCAGCAATATATCACTGAACAGAAAGAGGCAGGACAGTTCATCGCTCTATCAACTGATTGATTTCTACACTTTATTCTATTTCAGATTCATAGAGAAAAACAGCTATCAAGACGAGCATTTCTGGACAACCTCCGTCAACAGTCCGCTGCACAACACTTGGTGCGGCCTCTCGTTCGAGATGTTGTGCCTGTGCCACCTGAAACAGATCAAGCAGGCTCTAGGTATTTCCGGTGTCCAGACATTGGCCTGTTCCTGGCGCGGCAAGAGAGACGGATCCAAGAAAGGCGTTCAGATCGACCTCCTGATTGACCGCAAGGACGAGACAATCAACCTTTGCGAAATGAAGTACAGCAAGGAAAAGTTTGAGATCTCGCTCGCCGAAGAACAGAAACTCTCCGCACGCCTTGACACTTTCCGCTCCGAGACCAACACCCGCAAGTCCGTCCTCCTGACACTGATCACCACCAACGGCCTCAAACACAACTCCCACAGCGATATCGTCCAAAGCGAAGTCACGTTGGATGATCTGTTCTTGAACTAAGCTACTTCTCGCGCGCAGTGCACTGGGGAAGGTTTTCTGCACAATTAAGTGCAATAAAATGTAGTACAATAGTTGTTTTATGTGCTAAAAAGTGTAACTTTGTTAACAAGACTCCTGCTAGAAAATGTAGTAGCGCATATGGAAAGAATTGTATTTCAGAAACTTGTCGAATGGAAAGATAGCGCAACCAGAAAACCGCTGATCCTCAACGGTGCCCGACAAGTCGGCAAGACATGGCTGTTAGAACAATTAGGAAAACAGTATTTTAAAAAGGTTGCATATCTGGTATGTCGTAAGAACCAAACTTTGAAGGATGTGTTCTCTCTGGACTTCGATACGGACAGAATACTCCGGGCCCTCAGAGCATTGTCCGGAGTTGATATCACCCCGGGGGACACTCTCATTGTTCTTGATGAAGTGCAAGACATTCCAGAGGCCATTGAATCATTAAAGTACTTTTGTGAGGAAGCTCCTGAGTACCATATTGCAGTAGCCGGATCTCTATTGGGGATATCCTTGTATAGGGACATATCATACCCGGTAGGAAAAATTGATGAAATAAATGTCTATCCTCTCAACTTTGACGAGTTCCTTTTGGCAAAAGGTGAGACAGAAGCATACAAACTACTAAAAGACAAAGACTTCCACACTACAAATCTGATACATGAGAAGTATACCGACTTGCTTAGACAGTATTATTATGTCGGAGGGATGCCGGAAGCCGTAAAGGTATATATTGAAACGGATGGACTTCAAGCCGTGCGCAATATCCAAAAGGCCATTCTCAATGGATATGAGAGAGACTTCTCGAAGCATGCCCCTAAAGACCAGATCGCACGAATAAGACTTGTATGGCAGACACTTCCGTCACAATTATTCAAAGAAAACAAGAAGTTTATCTATGGCTCAATTAAGCATGGTGCACGGGCAAAAGACTTTGAAATTGCTATCCAGTGGCTAGTGGATGCCGGACTTGTATATAAGGTTCCTCTCTGCAAAGAGGTAAAACTCCCTCTAAAAGTATATGAAGATCCATCTGCATTCAAGCTGTTTACATTGGATCTGGGACTGCTGGGAGCCATGGTCGGAACAGAAGCCAGTCAGGTCCTTGTCAAAAACGACATCTTCAGTGAATATAAAGGCGGTATGACAGAACAATTCATACTCGAAGAAATGAAGAGTCACGGCGAAGAGAATATCTTCTATCACAAGACGGATGACGGAACAAGACTTGAAATTGACTTTCTGATGCAGAGGAACGGAAAATTACTGCCAATTGAGGTGAAGGCTGAAGGTAATGTAAGAGCGAATTCCCTGAGCAATCTCTTGAAACAAAACCCGGAACTTCATGCAATAAGATACTCAATGAAACCCTACATTGAGCAGCCGCAGATGACTTGCTACCCTCTTTATGCTATTCAATAAACGTGTTATAGGTAGTCCGCTCCTTTGGGGATTGTTTCTAAAAAAAGAATATGCAGTGTCTACCTGAAGAAGCGGGCGACCCAGGCGGGGTCGATGCGGGAGAAGCCGGGGGAGGGCTTGACTGAGGGGCTGCGGCGGATGATGCCGGCGCAGTCTTCGTAGACGTTGAAGCCGATGCGGAGACCGTGCATCTGGCCGTCTTTCGGGTATGAGAACTCGATGTCGTTGTCCGGGCCGTCAACATGGTAGAATTTGAACGGTGTGTCAAGCAAGTCCTTGGAACCGCCTTTCTCCATCATCTCCATCTTGGTGATGTACTTGCACATCTCAATCACACAGTCGTCCAGGCCGGCGTCGATGATGTTGACTTTTTCAATCAGCGAGCCGACATCGCTCACGCGGCGGAGCGTGTAGCCTTGAAGGGTCTGTGAAATCTTCTCGAACTGTGATTCGAGAGCCTTTTCCTGAACCTCGGGGATGATCCCGTCGGGCATCAGCCAGATCATAAGCCGTTCGTCCGGGTCGTGGTAAAGCGTCTGACCTTGAACGAGATTGGCCTTGCCACAGTGCGGGCATTCCCACACGAACAGCGAGCCGTTCTTGACCTTTTCCTTAAGTTCGGGGTTCTCACCGACATTGATGCGGTTCCAGACTTCTATTCCGTGTTTTTCTCCGCAATCGGAACAAGTTGCCGTGACCTTCTCTGGCATATTCATTTAACTAAAAACTCATTAATAATTCTCCGGACCGCTGGTAAGATTGGCGGGAAGGATATTCCAGCCCCTTACTTGTCCAGCCATTTCCAGACCTTGTACATCAGCGCTCCCCAGGCAAGGAACAGGACGACATAGACCCAGAACGGCAGTTTGGCTGCGAAATGCGTGCCTTTGGTGAACTTGTCGAACTCCGGGATGTCGGCGTAGTAATATGCCCCCGCTCCGAAATCGAGCGAGTCCTGGAGTCCGAGGCCGTTCGCCATTATGTAAAGGGCGGCCAGAACGGTCGCCCCTATGACAGTCAGGGTAAGAACCTTGACGATTCTTTTACCTGTGATGTTCATTCAGGAAGCATTGATGTTAGTCAAGGGTCGGGATCGGGAAGAAATTGCCCGAGAGGAGCAGCCACACCGCGAAGAATGTCAGCACGATGTTGAAGGACTGGCCTATGATGTAGAGCCACAGCACCTTGCCGCCCTGCATCTGCTTGATGATCTCCTTGAAGTTGGTGTCAAGTCCGATGCTGGTGAAAGCCAGCACGAAAGCCCAGTTCTTGTACTGGTCAAGCACCTTGTTGATGGCTCCGACCTGGTCGGCTCCGCAAAGCGGCTGGATGAGGAAGGAGGCTACCATCGAGGCGATGAAGAATCCGAGGATGAACTTCGGGAAGCGGTACCAGATCTCGCCGGCACCGACTTTCGCACCTGTGTTGTCAACCTTTGTCGCGAAGAAGACCGCCACGAAGAAGGCGATGAATCCGATCAGGATGTTCTGGATGGACTTCACGAGCACCGCGGCCTGCTGAGCCTCAGGGCCGAGAGCCGTACCCGCCACCACGACCGCGCCGGTGGAATCCACGGTGCCTCCGATCAGGGATCCTCCCATGATCTGCGACATTCCGCAAGCCTTGATGACCACAGGCTCAAGCACCATCATGATGATTGTGAATATGATGGAGATGGACACCGTGATCGAGAGGTCGTTCTTCTTGGCGTTGGAGGCTGCGGCTGTGGCGATCGCCGCGCTGGTTCCGCAGACACTTGTCGCTGTGGCCATGGTGATGACCAGAGGCTTGTTGCCGATTTTAAGAACCTTGGTTCCGAACCACCACATGAACAGGATCACGATCGGGGTCACGATCCATGCTATTCCAAGGCCGTAGAGGCCGAATTTGGCGATGTTGGAGAACAGTACGGAGAATCCCATGACCACCAGGCCGGTCTTGATGTAGAACTCCGTCTTGATGGCCGGCTTCAGCCAGTTCGGGACTCCGACCGTGTTGGAGATCAGAAGACCGACCAGAAGCGCCCAGAAGGCCCATTCGAGGTAGCGGTTGAGGGTATATTCAGCGCTGATGAGGCGCACCACAAGGGCGATGACGAAGAGTCCTATGATTGCGGGGACATATTTCCTGACGCTTCCGCCCTGAAGCTTGACACCAATCGTGAACAACGCTCCGAGCGTGATGAAGGTCACCAGGAACTTGCGCCAGAAAACCCAGGCTCCAAGCTGCTCGCCAAGTGGGACAACCTTTGCCGCCGCTGCCTCCGAGAGATTCTCCCCGAGGGTCCAGGTGGCGAATTTAACCGCTGAAAAATCGAATGCCTTTGTCAGGACGGCGATGCAGGCGATGACGATCACGATGCCGCCGATCCAGATTGCCTGCCAGTCCTCCTTGCCCCAAAATGCGGGAACAGTCTTACCTTTCTCCATCTGTAGAAAAATTAGTATAATGTTTTACTATTTTGCAAAGATAAGACAACTGGCCGTTTCTGCCAAACTTTACCTACTTATTTTTTAAGGATTACTTATTTACTATTTGTATCTTTGTCGTCTGATTTGTCAATCGAATTTAGAATTAACAAGATATGTCATTGAAATGCGGAATAGTCGGACTTCCTAACGTCGGAAAGTCAACTTTGTTCAACTGCGTGAGCTCTGGCAAGGCCCAGAGCGCCAATTTTCCTTTCTGCACGATAGAGCCTAACCTCGGCTCGACAAACGTTCCGGACAAGAGGCTGGAGGTGCTGGCCGACATGTGCAAGCCTAAGAGCGTCGTGCCGGCCACGGTGGACATCGTGGACATCGCCGGACTCGTCAAAGGTGCGAGCAAGGGTGAAGGTCTTGGTAACCAGTTCCTTGCCAACATCCGAGAGACCGATGCCATCCTCCACGTCCTCAGATGCTTTGACGACGGTAACATCGTACATGTGGACGGCACCGTGGATCCGGTCCGGGACAAGGAGGTTGTTGACACCGAACTCCAGATCAAGGATCTTGAGACGGTGGAGTCGCGCCTTGCCAAGAGCCAGAAACAGGCCACGACAGGAGGAGACAAGGACGCCAAGAAGCTCGTGGCTCTGCTGCTCCGCTACAAGGAGGCCCTTGAGCAGGGAAAATCGTGCAGGACAGTGGAACTCCTCAACGAGGAGGAGGCCGCGATGGCCAAGGATCTGTTCCTGCTGACCAACAAGCCGGTGATGTACATCTGCAACGTGGACGACTCCTCCGCCGTCAACGGCAACAAGTACGTGGACGCTGTCCGCGAAGCCGTCAGGGAGGAAAACGCCGAAATCCTCGTGATTTCGGCGAAGACCGAGTCCGAAATCGCCGAGATGGACTCCTACGAGGATCGTCAGATGTTCCTTGAGGAAATGGGACTCAAGGAGTCAGGTGTCGTGAGGCTGATCCAGGGTGCCTACCACCTGCTCGGACTTCAGACCTTCTTCACCGCCGGAGCAGACGAGTGCCGCGCCTGGACAATCCACAAGGGCGACAAAGCCCCGAAGGCCGCAGGTGTCATCCACACGGACTTCGAGAAAGGCTTCATCAGAGCCGAGGTAATCAAGTACGAGGACTACGTCGCCCTCGGCAGCGAAAGCGCCGTCAGATCCGCCGGCAAACTCGCCACCGAAGGCAAGGAATATGTCGTCCAGGACGGCGACATCATGCACTTCCTCTTCAACGTGTAGCGCCCTGAAGGGAGGCCCGGCGACCTGACGGAGCCGGACATGGTCTACTCGACCTGACCCATTATGGAGTTCCAGTCGGTGATGCCGAGGGTTTCCTTGTACTTGTCGAAAACGGAATCCTCCTCTGAGGTGCCGGCGGCTTTCCAGACGTACCATACAGGCTTTGCCGTGAGACTTTGGATGTTACCTTCGCCAAAGGTGCGAAGGCCTATCCTGAGGCCTCCCTCGGCCTTGTTGTCGGCCCAGTTGTGCCACTGGATCGCGTCGATGCCGTCAAGTTTGGAGACCTTTTTCCAAGCCCAGGCACCTCCGGCGGCCTGAAGGGCGAGGTCGCTCTCGGAATAGGACGGCGAGTTTGTACCCTGCTCGGAAAGGAACAGGACGCGCTTCGTCTTGCCCTTGTAAAAATTCTCCTTCTGCCTTATCCAAGCGTCGATCACCTCCAGGTTCTTGAAAGTCACGTACTTGGAGTTCAATGAATAGGTCGCCTGCGTGTCATCGATCCAGAACGACGGCTTTGTCAGATTCTGGGGATAAGGATGATAGGCCACACCCCAACGGAAATCGCCCTCGGCGGAAGAATATTCAACCGTCTTCTCCAGCATCATTTTCGGAGCGAAGCTGCCGTCCGCCTTGGCCCAGCAATGGGTGTAGGAGCCAAGCACCGATGCGTTCTGGTCGTACTGACGGGCAATGTTGTAGCAGATTCTCATCGACTTGATGTAGCGGTCCAGATAGCGCAGCATCGGCTGATCACCCATGTTTGTCCACTCGTTGGCGAAATCCACCTCGTTGTGCATGATCCAATGCGAGATCCTGTTGCCCGGTGTGCAGTGAGTCGAGGCCATGTGCTCAAGGGCGGCGGCGTAGAGATTGAACGCCTTTGCAGTCGTCAGGTTCGGCATGGTGTAGTTGCCCCCCTTATTCTCAGGATCCTTGAATATGGAGTTCGTCTGGCAGAGGATGATGGCGGACACCACGAGATCCATTTCTCCGGCCCGGCGGGTAACGCGGTCAACATAGTCCTTGAAGGCACCCAAAGAATAGTTCTGGCCGCCATAGGAGTAACCGGAGCCTTCTCCCTTGATGTAGTCATTGAGGACAACATTCATCGTGATGCTGCCCACGTTCATCTCCTTGCAGTCACTGAAATAGAGGTCTATGTCTCCAGCCCCGAAACCTTTCTTGTTTCTTAGCGGAAGAGCCGCGGGACTGGCTTTCGGAGCCACCTCGTCGGCATAGCGGGCGTGGGAGTCAAGAACCTGCTTGTCCCCGTCCACCTTTACTACGGCCCATTTGGAGAACACCCGGTCGTACCTGATGCCCTCCCTTGCCGGAACGATTCTCTTCATGGTCACAGTGAAGGACTTGCCGGAAATGCTTTCCGTGTAAGGAAAAATCTCCATCTCGGTCACGTCCTGCCAAGGGGTGATCTCGGCGAGAACGTAGTTTCCGGAGCCGGAGCAACTACCTTTCACGATGACTTGGTCGGAGGTCACCTCGACATAGGAAACATTTGAGGGATAGTCCTTTGAAAGATATTCCCCAAGATTGGCGGCCATAACCGCCTTCGGATCCTTCGGTCTCACGATAACATTAGGCTCCGGCTTGTCATCACCGCACGAGCAGAGGATGACAAGTGACATCGCGGCACAGAAAAGCCGGGACAAAGAAGTTGTTTTCATGTTCAAAATCAGTTAGACTGTGTTGTATATACATAGTTGAACCTGCCTCCGGGAGCGGTGTCGCCATTGACGTAGAAGTCCATGATGTTACCCTCTTCCTGCATGTTGTCGTTCCACTTGAACTCAAAGTCAAGTGATCCGGAAGACAATCCCAGGGCCTTGCGAGGAATCTTTATTACAAGTTTGTTGCCGAAAGTCCTGAACTCGCACTCGGACGACTTCTCCCACATCCATATTCCTTGAATATTCCTCTCCATGACAGCCTTGCGCCCCTTTGGACTGACGCGGTTGATGATGAAATCATAGCCGTTCCAGCCAGTGGACTTGTCCCTGTCAACGTCGATGAGCAGCTGCATCCAGTGCGGGTCGGACTGCGGAGAAAGCTCCCCGGCGGTCTCGACATAGAACCAGATGTTCTCCTGGTCGCGGGCGACCTTGGCTCCCACGATGTCATTGCGTCCGGAATTGTTGGTGTAGTACATGTCATAGCGTCCGCGCGCGTCACGGTGCATGGTGTTGCCTTTGTAGCTTTGATAGTAAGGCAGCACATCATCCCAGTCCATGACATTCCTGAGGCTGATTGTCTTCTCTTCGCTTGCCGACGCGGCAGGAGTCATTCCCTTGAATTTCCTTACCCTGTCGACCAGCTGGAGATAGTAGACATCCCCCTTGTCTCCCCAGCCTTTGTTCGGCTCGATGTCACGGCTGTGATCCCAGTCAAACTGATCCACGAACGAGAACGGATCCCCTTGCCAGCCATGCTGCGGAAGCCATATTCCGGCAGTGTACTCGTTCCATCCGGTCACAAACACCAGTTCAGGATCAAGCTCGTAGGCACGGTCCCACTGCTCGGAGAAGTTCCAGCCATAGAGATAGCCGTCGGGACGAGGGTCGAATCCGTTCCTTACAGAGAAACTGCGTCCTTGGGAATCCTTGACGTTGAATGCCCCGCAATGACCCTTGCGGTCAGGACTCGTGTTCTGGGAGACTCCCACCGTCACCTGCTCGTAGGAAACCTTGCCGTCAGCCCCTTTGGAGGCCACATAGCCATGCTGAGGATAGTTCTCCAGCCACCCCCACTGGTCATTTCTGGTAGGGCCGTCAACGTAGTCCGGCTGACCTGGACGGAAGGTGAAGAACCCGGCGATCTCCCTGTCAAGCGGCGAATCATCAAGCGCCTCTGGATAAGCCATGATGCAAGGCTTGCCTTTCCAGACAAACCACAGGTTAGAGTATCTGCCCGGCTTGTAAAGATCATTGTAGAGTTCGTGAAGGGAAGTGCGAGTCCAGGAGAACGGGCCGAAATTAAGCATGAAAGCGATCTTCGGGACATTCACGCCGTCCCTCTGAGCCTCGTCCCACGTCTGGAGAAGAGCCTCGTAGGATTCCTTCCAGGTCAGCGAGCCGTTGGTGCAATCGAAGAACACAGCGTCCACGCCGGCGTCTGCCAGAAGCTCCGCCTGTTTGCGGAGAACCCACTTGTCCGTGGTCTTGTAGTAGCCGAACAGCGGTTCCTCCCAGAAAAAGAATCCTGGTTTCTTGCTTCCCCAGGCTGGATGATTGTAATCCTTCATGGCCTCGGGATACCTGCGGACGATCTCGGTGATGTTCTTCACCCGGTAGGTGGTGTCATCGTTGCCCTGATGCCAGGTCCAGAAAAACATCGCAACAAACTTTCCGTCTCGCTTCGACGGAGCGTCTTTGTAGGATCTGACCTTTCGGCCAAGAGCGTCGGTAGCGGCCCATGAGTCACTGTTCACCCCTTGGGAGAACAACGGCGACATCGCCAGGGAGAAAAGCGCAAAAGCAATAAAAAATCTTTTCACAATCAAATAAGCGGTTTTTAATGAATATTCTGAATTATTCCACCACAATGTGGTAGGATCCTGACGGGAAGACCTGGAAGTCCTCGTCGTTCAGTGACTTTATGCCAAAGGACACGGCCTCGCCGTCCACGGTTGCCTTTTTCCCTTCAGGAATATGCACGAGGCCGTCGGCGCCGGCAGGAATGACAATGTCCCAGACAAGTTTTCCGGCCTCCTTCCTCCAGGATGTGGATGTGACTCCGTAGCGGGTGTCCACGGTAGCCTTCGCCCACTCAAGGTCGGCGGTGTGCCGAGGGTAGAACATGACGGTCTTGAAACCAGGATTATCCTCAACGGGCCTTAGTCCGGCGACATCCTCAAGAATCCAGGACTCGTAACCACCCTGCATAGGATGGTTGTGCGATCCGTGGGACTTCGCATAGATGTCACCTTGGACAGGCAGGATCTCCCACAGTGTGGTCACCTTGAGGGAGTCCACCATCACGCCGAATGAGTTCTCGCCCTTCTTTGTGAAGAGGCCGAAAGCCTGGGCAGAGGCTCCGTTCCTTGAGAGTTCGCTTCCTATCCTTGACAGGCCGAAGACCCCTACATCCAAGAACTTATGGCCAGTGTTGATGTCAAACATAATGGCCTGGGTGGCCTCCTGACGACGATCCTCAGGGAAAAGTCCGAGCTCAAGCGCCATAGCGTCGGCCGTCTGGCCGCCGAAAGAACATTTGAGAGGGTTGAAGAACTTGGAGACGATGGCCTTACGGACATATTCCTCCTGCTTTTCGAACCATTCCAAGTCTTCCTCCTTGCCGAGCAGCCTTGCCGTCTTGACCATGATCCCGAGATCAAGAAGATGGAAGGCCGAAGAAGAGAACTCGACCACCGTGCCGTTGTGCTCGTGGCTGCTGAATGTCGGACACCAGTCCCCCAGACCCTCATAGACTATTCCGTCAACAGCCGTGGACGCTATGTGGCGTACCCAGTGGCTCATCATGTCGTAATAGTCCCGGAGAATCCGCTTGTTGCCATAGTACACATAAAGATGCCAAGGAAGCTGCACCACCGCCGTTCCCCAATCAGGGGAAGCGACGCCGCAAAGACGCTTTCCGGGGGCGATCATGAAAGGCAGGCCGGCTTCCTTGTCGGCGAAGTAGAACTGATTGTTGTAGTACTTGTGGAACAGGGTGTTGGTGAGGCTGACATCTGATGTCGTCCGGATGTCATCAAGGTATTTGACCCAGAAGTTGTTCATCTGGAAGAGCATGTCGGCAGCGCGGTCGTAGGCATGGGTGTCTCCGAGCCAGCCGCACTTCTCCCGCTGGTTGCAATCGACAGGAAGCCCGACGAAAGCATTGATGAAGGTACGCTCGGCGATGTCATGCAGATAGTTGATCTGATGGTCAGAACACTCGAAAGATCCGATCGTGGCCAGATCCGTGTGCACCGGAGCGCGGGTAATCCAGTCCAAGGCCGGCTCCTCGTCCGAGCCTTCCACGGTCAGTTCCACATACCTCATTCCATGGTAGGTGAAGACAGGCATCCAGGTCTCCTTTCCCCTGCCGGCGAAAGTGTAGGAATCCTTCTGGAGTCCGACATGTTCGACACCGGTTGAAGCCACGTCAATCTCGCGGGTCCTCGGGTCGATCTCCTCGGAGCCTATGGTCTGGAGCCTCACTCCGCGAGGAAGAGACGCGCTGAACACTACTTCCGACGTAAGGTTGGTTCCGAAATCATAGATCCAGACATTTCCTTCCTTTGAAGACCGCCACATTGCGGAGGCCTTCTGAGGAGCGAAAGCCCTCATCGGAGGTATCTCCTGCGCGGCCATCCTCACGGGAATGACACCTCCTGCCTTCACGGCATCGTTCCAGGAACTGTCATCGAAAGAAGCCTCGCACCAGCCGTCGATCTCGCGGGTGGCGTCATATTCATCACCCTGATAGACATTGGAGCTGACAAGCGGCCCGTCCGCCCATTTCCAGGATGTGTCCGTGCCGATGGTCTCGACCTTGCCGGAAGCATATTCAACGCGCATCTGACAGCGGAGGATAGGTCTGCCGTAGGTCATTCCCCCTCCCCAGACCTTGTCCTGGTTGTACCATCCCGCGCCCAGCATGACACCGATGCAGTTCTTGCCGCCCACGAGAAGAGAGGTCACGTCAAACGCGCTGTAAAGGGCTTTCTTGTCGTAGTCGGTCTGCGCCGGATCGAGAATCCTGTCAGGCTCGACCGCCCTGCCGTTGAGGTAGAGCTGCGAACAGCCCAGACCGCAGAGATAGACAACCGCCCTGCGGACCTTACCCTTGCCGATCAAGCAGGTTTTGCGGAAATATGGGAACGGCCCGTCCTCAGTCTTCCCTGTCGCGATCCAGTCAGCCTCCCAGGAGTTGTCTATCGACTTTGTGAAGCTGGCCGCCTTTGTCCACGGAGAGACCTTGCCGGAGCCGTCCCAAATTCTTACCTTCCAGAAGTACCGCTTCCCTTCCTCAAGGGTCACTGTCGGAGGAAGGGTAATGTCAAGCTGGTCATCGGAGACAACCTTCCCGGACTTCCACACGTCACCGCCGCAATTCGGGGTCGAACCGACCCAGAGCTCATAGGCAGTCTGACGGGCCGCCCTCACATCCGAACGGAGCTTCCAGCTGAAGCTGACATCGCTCACGGCGACAGGATCCACCATGTCGTTACAGCTCAGCGAAACAGGGAAGACAGTAGGCTTGGCCTGGGCGCAAAGACCCGCAAGCAGCAGCAAAGAGGCAAGAACTTTTTTCATGAATATTACTTATTCCAGATGAATCGGTAGTTGAAACGACGGTTCGGTGCGGTGTCGCCCTTCAGACAAAGGGAGATAGGATCCACCAGCTCTCCGGTGTTGTCGGCCCATTTGAAGTCAAAGGTCTTCGTTTTTCCGGAGACACCAAGCAGGGCCTTCGGTACCGCAAGCTCCAACTTGTTGCCGCTGACAGCGAAGTTATACTCCCCTGCCTTGATCCATTTTCCGTCTGCATATTTGAGGACATTACCCTTACCGGATGACGTTATGTCCTTGTTAATCAATATGTCATAACCATACCAACCAGTCGAGGAATCACCATCTGAATCAATCAGCAGCAGCATCCAGTCAGGATCGGTGCAAGGTGTAAGCGCGTCGGCGGTCTCGACGTAGAAGAATACTTCATTCTTCCCGACGGCCACCTTGGAGGCCACAATGTCGTTTCTTCCCGAAGAGTCCTTGTAGTGAAGCCCGCCGTAACCCTTCGCGTCACGATGGAACACGTCGCCTTTGGTGTCGCGGTACACGACATCGATCCTGTCCCAATCAGCGAACGACCCGTCAACCGACATTTTATGAATATGCCTGTTCACCGGAATCGGGCGCGCTCCCTTGTAGCGGCGGATGTTCTGCGCCATCTGCATGTAGTAGTTGTCGGTGTAGCCACCTTTCATCGGCTGTATGGTCCTGTTGAACTCGGCGTTGTACTGGTCCACGAACATGAACGGATTCTTGCGGCCAAGCCACATCACGTCTCCGTTGTACTTCCCGGCGGTCCACTCATTCCAGTCATTCAGGTAAAGGAACTGCGGATTCGCGGCCAGAGCGTCATCCCAGCGCTCCTGGAAGTATATTCCATAGCCTTCCGGATCGGAAACCTTACGGCCAAGCCAAGGAACGTAGGCCGAATCCGGGAGATCATATTCATTGAGCTTAGGCTCGCCGTCGCGCTTCGACCAGGATTTTCCTACTCCCATCGGGACATCAGTCATGGTGACAGGATGCTGGGCAGGGGTGACGGCTACTTCCTCGATCTTACCGTCATGCTTTGAAGCCAGCTGCTCCGGAGTCATCGACTTGATCCGTGAGTCGGCCATGCTGTAGCCGAAACTCCAGTTGTCCTCCGTGCCGATGAAACGCTTGCCGGCCCACTCGTAGTAGCCCCACCACATGTTCCTCAGCGTGAAGAAGTTCTTGACCTCATCGGAATAGTCATGCTTGCCGTCCTTGTAGGCGGAGTGGCCTCCGTTGGCGTCATGGACAGGATCCGCATTGTAGAGAAGGAGCGGCTTCCCGTCCCAGTAGAACCACAGGTCAGGATACTTGTTCTCCTTGTAGATCCGCTCGTAAAGTTGCTGGACGACCGTGATGACCTCGCCGTTGAACGCCCAGAAGCAGAACTGCGGGGTGTTGTTGCCCTCGGCGCGCATCTTTTCCATCGTGGTGAAAAGCACCTCCCACTCGTCCCAGTAACGCACGGCGTTAGTGACATCCAACACAAGCACATCCACTCCCGCGTCGGAGAGCATCGACATGTCCTTTCTGATGACCCATTCGTCCTGGCTCAGGAAATAGCCCATCTCCGGCTCGCCCCAGTGGTAGGAGCCTCTCTTCCAGTTAGGATTGTCAGCCTGAAATCTGGCGTTTGGATCGGCCTGGAGAACCTTAGTCACGTCGGCGTCATAAGGAGCCGGCATATTCGCAAGATTCTGTGTGTGCCACGTGATGTAGAAGATGCCCACAACACGTCTCTGATCTGTCTTGACCGGCCCGACGGCATCATAGCCCGGCATGGTCCTTCCCAGCGCGTCGGTGGCAACCCAAGTGTCCTGATAAAGGTCAACGGCTGGTCTTTTGACAGTTATGTCCTGCGCTGAAAGCGCGCAGGACATAACCACAAAAGCAAGTATGGGTAAAAGAATGTTTTTTTTCATTTACACTTTGCAAGTTAGAAGATTGATTGGATTATTCACCATCCACGGCGGCACGCCAGTGCATGAGTCTGATAACGACTGTCTCTCCGGCTCCATCACCGATGTCGAAACGGACAACCGCACCAGGAGCACCAGCCCACCAGCCCTTGTTCCAAGCTTCTACCATGTTCATCTTGAATGTCTTCCACTCCTCTGTTTTCTTGAGATTAAAGAATGTCTCCACTCCTCCGGCAGGGCCACCGACTCCCCATCCGCCCTTGCACCAGAAGAACTCGCAGGCCAGATCGGCGGTAGACTTGTACTGGAAGACAAGCACCGTACCCGGAACCTGCTTCTTGATAGGCTGCATCGCTACCCAAGAGTCTCCACCTGTTGTCTCGTAAGTGAACTCTGAAGGATTATCAGGATTGCTTGCGGTGATATTAAGATTGTTGATGATCCCCTTGTTAGGAGCCATGTACTCAATCTCTGGATAATAGGTGTCATCATCATCCGGATCCGGCTGGAGCTCAAGCTCGGACTCCTTGGCGTAATGGGTGGCCGCGTCGGCATAGTAGGCGCAGAACTCGGTGATGCTCACGCGCTGCACGCCTGGGAAGGCGATAAGAATATATCTAGTATCTATCGGATTCTCCAATTTGTAAGCATGGTTATAGATGTGCTCAGGATTATATTCAAAAGTGCCAAGATTCTTAGCTTGTGACAAGTCTGCCACAGGCTCTTTTGAGTGGAAAACCATAAGAGCCGTAGGCTGGCTTTCACGATCCTTTGAATTACCTACCAGCTCAAACCAGTTGATCCGATGAACCCCACCAAGGTCAATGGCAACCCACACAATGTCATTATTCGATCCTGACCAAGCGGTTGAGACATTGTTATCCAAAAGATTTGCGGGAACATTGTTACCTTCCACCCCAGAGGCTCCGATCGCCGTCATTCTGGACTGAGGGATCTCTCCCCTTTCCGGGGTCACCTCGACAACCTTTGGCTCCGAAGTGTTCTTGCCGCTCTCGTCAGTGGCCGTGATCGTCACATTTGTCTTGTCCACAAACGGGAAGATCTCCACGCTGCCGTCCTCACTGCCCTTACGGGTCTCCGTAATGGTCTCACCCGCAAGGTTCTTGTAGGTGATGGTGACGGTCACCGGAACGTCATAGTCATTCTTCCAGCTGACCACGCCACCTTCTACGGTAGGTTTGGTCTCCACCGTACCGGTGATGTACTTGAAGGCCTTTGAGGCATCCTCCGGAGTGCAGGAAACGGTCACAGCGTCGCCGTAGCGCTCGTCAGAGGTGTAAGGAGTGACAGTGAACTCGTAGGTGTTGGTGTCGGCGAAACCACCGATCCTCACTGCTGTGTGACCCTCTCCCTTGTCGGGATCCACGCTATAGACACTTACCTTCTGCTTCACTTCCTCTCCGGAAGCGTTGTTGTAAGTCACTGTCGCATAGTAATAGTCGCTTGCGGCAGGATTATCCCATTTGAGGACAACCGCACCGATTCTCGGCTCCGCCGTCAGGTTTGACAGAACGATGTCGCCATCTCTCGTCATCCCATCGTCATCCTTGCAGGAAAAGAATATAGCGGAGCAGGCTATCAATATCAAGTAGATGATTTTTTTCATATTCATCAATTTTTTTCAATTCAAAAATACAAACCTACTACCAACCAGGATTCTGCCAATCGTTTCCGGTCAGTTCGAGAATCTTGGACGCCTCGGAGAGTTCGAGCGGATAGAGAAGGTACTTGTCAGAGCATGTCATACGCTTGTCGAAGGAGAAGCGCTCGTAGGTGATGTTCTTGCCGGTTCCGGAAACCTTCACTCCAGACACTACCGCTGTGGAAGAGAGAGCCTTCCAACGGCGCAGGCTGAAATAACGGTCAGGCTCAAGGGCGAACTCGACCCTACGGTCGTTGCGATACCTCTTCTCGAAGTCAGACACTGACAGACCGCTCGGGATTCCTGGCATGTTGACTCTCGCGCGTACTTTGTTGACGGCGTCGCGGGCGGACAGGTTCAGTCCGGACACGCTTACAACCTTGTCCGGTCCGACTGCCTGATAGGCAACCTCGGCGAAGTTGTAGTAAAGCTCGGCGAGACGCACTCCGCGCATGTAACCGTCAGAGTTTGAGTTTCTGTTGGATGCGTCATGGGCGAATTTGCGCATGTAGTAGCCGGTGTGGGTGTACCTGATGCTTGTCGCGTTCAGTCCGCAGTTGGTTCCGGCGACAGTGGAGACTACATCCTTTCCTCTGCTGCTGCCATTGTAGAACACGGTAGCGTAGAAACGAGGATCCCTGTTCTCGTAAGGCTTGGACTCATCATAGCCAGACTCGGTGTTGATGATCGGCTTAAGGTGCTGCTCGTCGCTGTAGCCCGTGATGGCAGGCTTTCCGTTGGCCATCTCGTAGGCATCCACGAGCTCCTGCGTAGGGCAGGTGCCGGCGGTGGAGCTACCGCTGACTATCGGAAGACCGCAATCTTTCCAGACACTCGTGCGCACGCCTCCGAAGATTGTCTCCTTGTCCTTGGCCCTGTAATCTTCAGGGTTGTAGAGGAAGTAGGAAGCATAGGCATTGTAGCCGTCGCTGGCTGTTGTCCAGAGGCTGTAGTCATTGGCAAGAACCTTGGCGAGAGCGTCGGCGGCGATGTCAAGAGCCTGGTCAGCGGTGTAGCCGCCATCACTAAAGAGAGGGCTGATGACGTAGGTCGCGGTCTCGCATCTGATGGCCTGGGCAAGAGCCTTGGTCGCCATTCCCCACTGCTGGGTACGATAGACATAGGAATATGCATCCGAATCCTCCGTGGCGATCGCCGCGTCGCAGTCAGCGAAGATCTGAGCCGCGATCTCGGACACAGACGACTTCTTGTCGGCGGTATAGTCATGGCTGGTGCCAAGATCGGAAGTGATCAGAGGAAGCTGACCGAACCTCTTCATGAGCTGAAGATAGTACCAAGCCCTGAGTGTAAGAGCCTGAGCCTTCCAGCCGGCCCTCTCCTCGTTTGTCATGTCAGCCGTGGCGCCGTCGATGTTGGCGATGAAGACATTGCATTTACGCACACCCTGGAAGAACTGCCCCCAAGGATTGCCGTCAAGGTTGTTGGCGGCGAAGTTGCTTGAAGTGACATCGGAATTGTACCAGATGTCGAAGTAGTGGCCGGCAGTGATGCTCTCGCTGTTCTGCGCGTCGTCGGTGTACGCTCCGGCATGGACATACGGCGCCTTCAAGTAGTTGTAGCAAGCGTTGAGGTAGCCTTTGGTCCTGTTGCGATCCTGGAAAACCTCGGACATGTCAATGGTTCCGTTAGAGCGGAGATCCAAGCTGTCCTGGCAAGAGGACAAGGCCGCTGCGGCCACCATTGCAAGAATAATTATGCGGAATTTTTTCATAACATTCAGATTTAACATATGAACCATTTCCATTAGAATGTAAGGTTGATTCCAAGTCTGTACATCCTATAGACAGGGAAGTTGAGCACACTGCCCTCGACTGGAGTGTCGTTTGTCTTCATACCATCGATGGTGAAGAGATTCTGACCGCTCAGATAGACCTTGAAGGCACTTGCGTTAAGGAAATCGCAGACCTTCTTAGGCATCTTGTAGGAGATCTCGGCTGTCTTCAGGCGAAGGAATGACGCATCCTTCAGGAGGAAGTCGTTCGTTCTGTTACTGGTCGTCGAGGTTGTGGAAAGAGCCGGGAAGCTGATTTCCTCGTCGTTGAGCCACTTCTCGGCAGTCCATGCAGACTTGTGGCTTTCAGTGAATATTCCGTCGTTGGCAGACTGATAGGAGATCAGCTCGCCATAGTTCTTGTCGTAGTCACCGATTCCCTGGAACAGGAGGCTGACCTCGAAGTTCTTGACGTTGAAACCCACATTGAAGGCAAAGTTGTACTTAGGAAGAGATCCATTGCCGATCGGTGCGAGATCCTTCTCGTCGATGACACCGTCATTGTTCAGATCCTTGTACTTGATGTCACCCAGACGAGGTGTGCCGAACGAGTACTTAGGACCAGCCTCGATCTCATCCTGGAAATTATACAGACCGCTGCCGTTGCTGTAGTCCGTAAGGTAGCCCCAAGACTGTCCGACAGGATAGCCCTCCTTGCGGTAGCGGTAGGCGTAGGACTCGTTGTAAGCGGTCTCTCCGACGTAGATGACCTTGTTCTTGCTATAGTCAAGATGACCGGCCACGAACAGGGCGAAGTCAGAGTTGAAACGCTTCTTGTAGCTTACGGAGAGTTCCCATCCCTTGTTCTCGTACTCACCCATGTTGGTGATAGGATAGGCTCCAAGAGGAATACCCTGGTAGAGAGGAACCTTGGCGGTTGAGCTGATCACACCGTTGGTCATCTTCTCCTTGAACACATCGAAGGAAACCTGGAGCTGGTTGGCGACACCGAGATCAATACCGATGTTGGCCTTGTGGATCTTCTCTGGCTCAAGGTTAGGGTTGCCATAGACAGACTCGTTGGTGTAGTAGCCAAGATAAGGGATAAGGCCACCCGTGGTGCTGGTCACCTGATCCTTGTAGGCGTACCTGTCAAATCCTGTGGCGTCGTTACCGGTGATGGCGTAGGATCCGCGGATCTTCAGCAAAGACAACCACGGCATGCTCTCCCTGATGAAGTTCTCGTTGGAGGCTATCCATGCGGCGGAGACACCAGGTGTCCACACAAAGCGTGTCTTTCTCGGGAAATAGTCCGATCCGGAATAGCCGGTGGAAAGCTTGACAGCGTATCTCTTGTCGAAATCGTAAGCCAGCTCGGCTCCGGTGTAGACACGTCTGAAATCGTAGGTGGCGCCACCGGTGAAATTGTCAAATTCCTGATAGGTGGCGTAGGCGTTGGCATTCAGATGATGCTTGCCGAAATCCCTCTGCCATCCGGCCTCTCCCTTGTAAGAGAGGTATCCGTACAATGCCTCCCCTTTGGAATACTTAAGGTTATCATTGATTGTCGTACCGAACTTGGTGAATTCGAGGTTGTTCCAATCATCGTTTCTGATGAATCTCGCATAGTTCTGGGTAGTGGCCATGTTGGCGGTGATGTAGGACAGATAGCCCACGCTGCCACCAAGCCAAAGACCAGGAGTCAGGAATGAAAGATCCAGCTTGATACCGGCCTGACCGTAGATGTTGGTGTTGGTCTCGTTGCTGTAGCCGCTACGGTTCAACATTCCGTAAGGAGAGGCGTTGATGTTGGTTGAAGTCGTGACTTCACCGCCCTGCTCCACAACATTTCCTTCCTCGTCATAGATTGTAGGAGTAACCGGTCCATAGATGTAGGAAGGCATCCTGGTGATCAGGTTGTAGATGTTTCCGTTGTTGTTGACCGCACCGCCCGGAGTGTGGGACTTCACGATAGATCCGGCAAGGTTGGCCCAAAGGCTGAGGTACTTGCTGACCTTGACATCCACATTCGAGCGGAAATTCACCCTAAGCTTCTCGTTATCAGACTTGTAGTCCTTCTGATCAGTGTTCCAGAAACTGCCCTGACGCAGAACGTTGAAGTTGGAATAGAACCTCACGTTCTCGTTACCACCGGTAGCGTCCAGCGAGATTCTCTGCTGATTTGAGAAATCGCGGACAAGCATGCCGTACCAGTCTGTGTTAGGGTAGAGTTCGTCTCCTCCGTTCTTGAAGCCCTCAAGAGCCTCCTGCGGGAAATAGTGGAACTCGCCGAGTCCGTCATTCGCGGCGGCCTGGTTTCTCAGGCCGGCAAATGTGTAGGAGTCAAAACTGCGAATCTTGGATGTAGGTGTCTGGACTGTCTCGGAAATGTTGACCCCGACCTTGAGTTTGCCGGGAGTACCGCGCTTGGTGTTGATGACAATCAGACCGTCGGAACCTTTCACACCATAGATGGCCTGTGATGCTCCGTCTTTGAGGATGGACACTGACTCAACCTCCTCAGGAGAGATTCGGTAGAGGATGTCATGGGCGAAAGAGTCATAGAGGATGCCGTCGATGACCACACCGGCGACTCCGCCGTGGAAAGTGGAGAATCCACGAACATACATGTCCAGTGACTCATAGCCAGGCTCGAACGATGTCTCCATCGTGGTGAGTCCTGAGAACATTCCCGAGAATGATCCCTGAAGACGGGACATCAAGGATTTTCCGAGCTGCTCTCCGGATGCGGTTGAAACCGCGTCTGTCAGAAGTTCCCTGCTCTGCTTGCTCAGTCCGATGTTGACGGTCTCGGCAAGATTGTGGGCGTCATCCTCAAGGACGACATCCGCCTGTGAGGATGCCTTGACAGATGTCGGCTTGTAACCAAGGAGGGAGAACTCCAAATCCTCGGACTTGCCCACCTTGGCGGTGTACTGGCCATTCTTGTCAGTAATGTACAAGTCCTTATGATTAGCCGAGACAATCACGCCAGGCAACGGGTTGCCGTAAACATCCTTTACGGTACCGGCGACAGTGATGTCCTGCGCCTTGACCTGGATGGATGTTCCAAGCAGGATAAGCGCCGCTGCTGTGAATATATTCTTATTCAACATATTTAATGCTCTAATTAAGTGTTCTGTAAGATTTAACCATTACCAGCCCGGATTCTGCCAGTCTTCACCGGTGATGGCTCTCATGTTGTTGACCTCGGAAAGAGGAACCGGCATCTTAAGCCACTTGTTGGTGTAGCACTGACGCTCCTTGATTGTTGTACGTTCGTACTTGTAGGAACCGTCATTCATGTGGGTGATGTGAGCCGCGGTGACCCAACGGTCAGTGGCCGCGAGATCCTCGTCCGGCTTATGCCATCTGCGGACATCGAAGTAACGGTTTCCTTCAAGAGCCAGCTCCACCCTACGCTCGTTGTGGATCCTCTGGCGAAGCGCGTCTCCTGTAAGTCCGGCAGGAAGACCAGGCATCCCGACACGGGCGCGTACCTTGTTCACGTAAGTGATGGCCTCAGCTGAATGGTTGGCCTCCATGGCCGCCTCGGCGAAATTGAGGTAGATCTCCGCAAGACGGTAATCCTTGTGACGGGCACCTTGGATTCTCATCTCCACACCGCTGTTAGGGTGCAGGAACTTCCTCTGGAAATAGCCGGTTCTGGTGACGGTACGTCCGGTGAGAGCCCTACCCATAAGAGGCTCGGGTTTGTTGATGATGTTACCATTCTCATCCTCGTAGGCATCCCAAGTTGTGATGGTTCTTGTCATGCTTCCTTTTCCCTGACCCAAATTCTCAAAAGAGGTTTTCCCAGCCTCAGTCGACCAGTTGCAGTACCTCTTGGCACCATTGTAATAGACAGTGGCATAGAACCTTGGATCCCTGTTTGCATAAGGATCATTATGGTTATACATCTTGTTGGAACTGTTATAGTTCGGCTTGAGGTGCTGCTCGTCAAGATAAGGCTTGCTCAGATCAAGGACGGTCTTGCCATTGGCGGTCTCAAACGCGTCTACAAGCTCCTGGGAAGGACAGGTTCCAGCCTTGTAACCAAGGATGGCACCAGGAGCGTCAACGTTGGCAAGATCCCAGTTACCGCCATCTCTCAACTGATAGATTGTCTCCTTGTCGGCAGGGTCTGCGGCATAGGCACCGGAATTACAGAAATATTCATTGAACAACTGGGCATAGGTGTTAGGAAGGTAAGCTCTCTCGGCTCCCCAGACCGCAGTCTGGTTGACCTTGTTGTAAAGAGCGTAGCCGTTGCTCTCAAGAGCCTGGACAGCAGCCTTGTTCACAGTGTAGGCCTCTTCCCAATAGTTGTTGCCGTCGTTGTACAAAGGACTGGCGGCGAACACTGTCATCCTTGACTTGATCGCCCATGCGACAGCCTTTGTCATACGCAACGCCTCGCTGTCAGTGGTAATCCGCCAAGGAAGCTCATCACAGGCAAGGGCGGCGTCACAATCCTCGATGATGAACTGAACCACATCGTGGAACGAGCCACGCTCAACCTTGGAGAAGTCCGCGTCAAGGGTGTAAGGCTCCTTGATGATAGGAAGGGAGCAACCGAACCACATCAGAAGTTCCGAGTAGTAGTAAGCCCTCAGAAGATGAGCCTCGGCTGTCCATCTGGAGCGGTCGCTTTCCTTGGTCACGTTTGCTGTAGGGATGTTCTGAAGGAACACGGAACAGTTACGTATCCTCTGGAAATAACGTGACCATGAGGCGCTCTGGTTTCCGCCATCACCTGCATTATAACTTGCCGGATGGTCAGCGGCCGTGGCGTTCCCGTCATAGTATTTTCTGGACCCAGCCCAATCCACATCAAGATCGTCGGCGTCCCATGCGTCGTCACACCAATTCACTGGCCCTCTGTTCCAGAAAAACCACAAGCATCCTTTGACGTTGATGCTGGAGTAGCAGGAGTTGAGATAGTACATCGTCTTGTCATTATCCTTGAAAACCTCCTCAAGCGAGATATTTCCGGAAGGAGCCTGATCCAATGCGTCAGAGCAGGAGGACAAGGCCAGAGACAAAACACAAGCTGCAATAATATAGAATTTATTTTTCATATTCATCGTCAGTTTAGAAGTTAATATTAAGTCCAAGACTGACATTCTTGGTGATAGGATAACCATAAGAGTTATTCTGCTCAGGATCAAGATGGGTCACACGAAGATTATCCCATACGAACAAGTTCTGGCCGCTGACATAGACGCGGACACTGTTGACTCCCGCGCGTGAAAGGAAGCGGGAAGGAAGGGTGTAGCCTAACTCAATGTTTTTCAATCTCAGGAAAGAACGGTTCTGGATGAAGAAGTCATTGGCCGCATGGCTGACAGTCTGTCCGGTGGAGATTGCCGGATAGGAAATCTTGTCACCATTGTTGTAACGCTCCTCGGTCCAGCCGTGCCTTGTCCATTCAAAGTAAGTACCGCTCTTGGTGTACTCAATGACACCCTGGCCGCTATAGTACTTGGAATATCTTCCCAAACCGGAGAAGAGCACATTGAAGTCGATACCCTTGAAGTTGAATCCCAAAGTGACACCGTAGTTGATGCCAGGAATGCTTGTCGAGTAACCGATAGGTGACAAGTCCTTGTCATCGATAACGCCGTCACCGTTGACATCCTTATAGACAAAATCACCGACTCTCGGGCTACCGAAACCATAATCGCAGTAATTATCAATTTCCTCCTGAGATGTGAAATAACCCTTTCCAGGGGAGTTCCAGTCAATCAGGTAACCCCAAGCCTGTCCGAGACGGAAGCCTTCGGTGCGATACTGATAGGCATATTCCTCTGAGCGCATAGGCTCGTCAAACTCAACAACCTCGTTGTCATTGAATCCGAAGTTACCCTTGACGGACAGGGAGAAGTCCTTGTTGAACGAGTGGCTGTAGCTTGCCTCGACCTCAAAGCCGTGGTTCTTGACAACACCCATGTTCACCTTAGGAATGTAGCTTGAGCTTACACCCTGGAATGAAGGGATGGTCTGACGGGAGATGAGGATCTGGTCACGATTCTCCGTGAAGTAGTCGAAATTGATTCTGAAATCCTTGAAGAGACCGATCTCGAAACCGAGATTCATCTTCTTGGAAAGCTCCCAAGTTATGCTCTTGTTTCCAAGGAGACCTTCGCTGATCGTATGTCCGCCAAGTCCAGAGACATAGGTGCCACCACCTACCTGGATGTTATCCTGGAACAGGAACCTGTAGCCACCCATAGAGTCGTTACCAACAAGACCGTAAGATCCTCTGAACTTCAACCAGGTGATGTACTCGTTGTCCTTAAGGAACGACTCGTTGCTGGCGATCCATCCAAGGGACGCCGAAGGGAAAAGACCGAACCTCTTTGAAGGGGCGAACTGCTCCGATCCGTTGTAACCAAGGTTGGCCTCGACAAGATACCTGTCGTCAAATGAATATGTGGCGCGCGCCGCCGTACCGATAACGTTGTAAGGAATCTCTGCCGCTGTCGTCTCCCAGTACTTTCTGTACGCCGTCACCATTCCGGTGACGTTGTGCTTGCCGAAGGTTCTGGCATAGTTCACGGAACCCTGCACATACAACTGATAGTTGGATGACCTCCATGAAGACATTGTCAAAGGAGAGGTGGCGCTGTTGTGCAATGAATAGGAAAGGCTGTCATTGTTGTAGTCAACGGTAGCATAGTAGGTCTGCTCCTGCTTGAGTCCTTCCAGTATACCTCTGTTGTAGGTGTCGTAAGCAGCCATTCCTGTGATGCTCAATCCCTTGGTGACCAACTCGCTAAGATCCCAGTTCAAAGAGAACTGAGTGTTGAGGTTCTTCCTCTTGTTAGTGTGGAAACCTCTACGGTTGATGATCTCGAATGCGGAGCGGTCAAGATAGTTGTAATCAATGATGTGGCCAGACTCCACTCCAAACTCTGAGCTGGTGGTTGGGCCAGGAGAGATAGGAAGGATGGTCTGTGACTGATAGATAAGGTCAGTAATCATCCACTGCTGATTACCGTCAGCGGCAGGATTACCACCGTAAAGAGCACCAACCGCAGGCATGTTCACATTCTCGGCGTAAGAGGCGATGTTGAGCGAGGCGGTAAGGCTCTTCGTGATGTGGAAATCAAGGTTTGAACGCAGACTGAGCCTGTCCATGTAGCACTGAGGATTGTACCCCAGATAGTCTGGACTCTCGGTGTTAAGGTTTCCTCCCTGATGGATGTAGCCGACATTCACGAAGTAATTGACAAAGTCGGTACCTCCGGAAATGTTGACATTGGCTCGTGACTGAGGAGTGTTCTTCTTAAGATACATCCTGTAGAAGTCATTGTCACAGTAGACAGCCTTGCGCATGGCGACCTGATTATCGTAGTCAGGTGACGTAGGATCCAAGCCAAGGAGGGGATTCTTGTACTTGGCGATGATCTCCTCTGAGAACTGAGCGTCAAGGCCGTCGTTGGACAACGCCTCGTTTCTGAGTTCGCAATACTCCCACGAATGAAGCCTGTCTGGTTCCTTGGTGAAGGATGTCCAGCTCTGGTCGAAAGAGATGCTCAACTGAGCCTTTCCCTTCTGTCCCTTGCGGGTCTGGATGAGGATCACACCATTCGCACCCTGAACACCGTAAAGCGCGGTCGCGGAAGCGTCCTTGAGGACGGAGATGCTCTCGACCTCATTCATGTCTACGGTGCGGATGTTGTCTCTCTCGACACCGTCTACAAGAATCAGAGGGCTCTTGCCGTTCGTTGTGGCCGCACCACGAAGGTACATTGTGGCACCATCGACACCTGGCTGACCACCGCCGCTCTGCATTGAGGTAAGACCTGTCACACGACCGGCAAGGGCATTGTCAAGACGGGTGGATGTGGTCTTGCGCAGATCGGCTGAGGCAACTGTCGAGATGGCGCCGGTCACAGAGATTTTCTTCTGCTGTCCGAAGGCCACGACAACGGTCTCCTCCAACATCTCGGAATCAGGAACAAGCTTGATCTGATAGTCGGACTTACCTTCAGGAAGAACCTGGTTGGTGTATCCGATACAAGAAACAATGACAGTTGAACCGGCAGGAACTTGTTCAAGAACGAATGTTCCGTCAGGTCCGGTCATCGTACCCTTGGTTGTGCCATCAATGATGATGGTTACACCAGGCATCGGCTGATTGTTCTCATCAAGCACCTTACCAGTGATTGTTCTGCCTGATTGCTGGGCGAAGGCTGTACCAGTCCCGACCACAAACAGCATGAGAACCGCCGCAATCACCGTCTTCACACTGTAAAGACAGGACGCAACTTTTTTGATTTGTTCGTGCATATTAATTATTTAAGTTAAACTGGCAGTTTAGTGTTTGACCATTAATTATAATGATGACACAAAATTCTTACTCTTAATCGTTTTGTAAATATAATGACAAGAGAATGTAAGTTGTATTCAGCTTGGCAAAATTAAAAGTAGAAACGACAAAATCAAAAGTGACTACTACAATTTTCAACAATAAGGGCGGCAAATACGAAAGAGGATATACCGGAGACCAGTATATCCTCACAATCTGTAAGTATATTACCCAATCTACTAATAGAAGCGCGCTCTGTGATCCCTTACGTCAGACTCCATCATCATCACAGGAAGGATCATCTGAGTGGTGTAGTTGTTCATCTGGGTGGCGGCGTTCCTGGCGTCATCCTCGGTGTAGAAAGAACCGGTGTCGCGGGAATTGACTTTGAATATGTAGGTTCCGATGGTTCCTGCGACAGGTCCGCAGATCTTTCCCTCCGGAGCAACGGAAGCGGCTCCGATGAATTTAGGGTCAAGACCCTGACCCGCAAGCGATGCGAATCTTACGTCTACCCCGGTGCTGACAGACGAGTGGAGTGTGTCGGCGATGGCCAGAAGATCGCTGATGCCCTGGATCTTCTGAGCGATGTCGGCGGCGGCCTTCTCGCTTGCCTTCTGGGCATAGAGCTGCTGACGGATAGCTTCCTTGACCTCATCAATCTTGGCGATGCCCTCCTTGTGGATTCCGGTCACCGTGGCCACAAACAGGTAGTTGTTGTTGACGGTGATGATCTCGGAGACCTTGCCAACCTTGTTGTCGAACACCCATCTTGTAACCTCCTTGGCCTGGGAGATGGAGCCGTAGTTGGATGTGGCTTCGGTAACTTTCATAGGATGAGAGTACAGGCCCATCGAGTCAACGGCTGCCTTGTAGTTGTTGTACTTGCCGGCAGCGATCTTGGAGAACTTGCTTGCCTGGGCATAGTAGCTGTTGAATGTCTCGCCGCTTGCGAGGGCGGTCTTCTCAAGGATTGCCACCTGCTTCTTGGCGACAGGGGCTGTCCTCTTGGCAACCTCAACGATGTGGGTTCCGTACTGTGTCTTTACAATGTAAGGCTTGCCTACCTGGGCTGTGAGCACAGACTCGAATCCAGGAATCATGTAGGTCTGGGTCATCCAGCCCACATTTCCCTGCTCGCCGTCAGCGGCGCTTCTCGTGTCAGCTGAATAAGAAGCAGCAACGTTTGAGAAATTCTCACCCTTCACGAGAACATTAAGAAGGCTGTCAGCCTTTGTCTCCGTGGCCCCCTGAAGAAGAATGTGCCTTACATAGACTGAATCCGGAATCTGGGCCGTAGCCATGATTCTGGCTGCATAGAACACATTGTTGTCCGAGACAATAGGAGAGGTTCCCTGGGCGTTGGCGTCCACGAACTCGCTGATGCCGGAGTTGACGGTCGAGAGCTCACCTGCCTTGTACCAGTACTCGTTCAGGCCCTTCTCCGAGTTTCTGGCGAGGAAAGACTTCATGTTGTCAGTGGTAGAGAACTCGTCGTAAACCTTACCAATAGCCTCGTTGGTGGCATTGATGTCAGCCTCTGATGGCTTTACCTCGAAGACTACATATTCCATGTCCCTTGAAGCGTTCTGCTTGAACATGTTCTTATGAGACTCGTAATATTTCCTGATCTCGTCGCCACTCACCTTGACGGTTGTGTCCATTCCATAATTAGGAACCATCACGAAGTCAACGTTCGTCGTGTTGTTGTTCTCTGCGATGGCTCTTCTGAGCATCAAAGGATTCTGGAAGTTGCTGTTGGTGAACAAAGAACCATACTTCGCATAGAACTGCTGCGTGTAGACAGTGTTCTGAATGTAGTTCCAGTACTCCTTCAACCTGCCGGTCTGATCCTGAGAGATGTTGTTGATGAGATTCTGGAGAGCATCCTTGGAGAAATTGCCGTTCTCATCCATAAAAGCAGGATTCTGTGAAACCACAGGGGAAATCATGTCGCCGGCGAGAAGATCCTTCATCTCCTCCTCACCTACCCTGATACCAGCGGCCTTGGCGTTCTTGACAAACAGATACCTGTCAAGAAGGCTCTGCCAAGCGGCGTTGCGCACCTGCTCCTGCTGCTGCTCACTCTGGGCAGAAGAACCTGTAACCATCTCATTGATGGTTGTAAACTTGTCAACATCCTGCTGGAAATCAAGGTAAGAGATGGTCTTACCGTTGATTACACCAACATCGTTTCTTGAAGACATCGCGTTGAAAGCGGTCTCAAGAGTCTGAGGATCGATAATGAATGACAAAAGGGCCAAGGCAATGATGATAGACACTGCCATGCCAGCCTTTTCGCGAGTTTTTTGAAGAATCGCCATCGTTTTATTGTTTTTTTTTAATATTTCAAAAAAATCAGATATGGGGTGCGAAGATAGTGATTTTAATTCAATTAACCACTACTTTTTGAGCAAAGGTCCAATAAAGTTTACAGAATCTATCACAACCTTGGTGGAATCCTGCACAATGACAACATCGCTGTCAAAGGCCTTGAATATTCTTACATTCCTTGCCATCTCGTCCGACCTCATGCCATGAAATCCCTGGATGAAGCCATCGCTTGAGAACATCCTGACATAGCAGTCCGTGTAGATCTCCTTGTTGGCCTGGTCCCAGTACAGTGTGTCCGTCTCCAGAGTCTGTTGGTTTATCACATTCTGAACCACTACATTACCGAATGCAGACCAGTACTCGTTGTCGTTTTTTTTGCTTTTGAAATGCTTCGCGTTGTCGGAATGTAGAATCGTCTCAAGCTTGTCTCCCTCTGTGTAGGCAAAGGCATGAAGCCCTTTAGGAAAGAGTTCATAGGAACATGTGTCGTTCTCGTACCTTTCCATGACATCCGCCTCGACCCTCATCTGCACACCGCCGTTTCTTGTCTGGACCACAAACATGCTGTCAACCGTCTGGACAGGAGTGTCCGAAAGATTCAGATGCTCCGCCTCGGACAGTTTTCCCTTGCAGGAATATACGATGAAAGCAACCGCAAACGCGGTTGCAATCATCATAAGGTCGTTATGTATGTCCAGTCTCAATTCAAAACTACTTCTGAGTCCTTACAGTGGTGGTAGCGCGCATACCGCCGCAGTTAACCGTGTAGGACTGTCCGTCAACCACATCGTACATGAAAGCCTCTGCCTTCTGCGGATAGTAAACGCTGTAGGCTGAAATAAGCTTGTTGCAGTCATCCGTAAGGGAAGCGTCAGCCGCCTTTGCCTTCTGCAGATAGTCAACGGCAACCCAGTACTTGGCTCTGCTCTCGATCTCGTTTCCGGTGCAGCGTGCCGCTCCCCAGATGGTGGCGATGAGGTAGTAAGCCTTGCCCTGATGATCCGGCTTAAGCTCGGCTGCCTTCCTGGCATAGTCAAACGCCTTGCCGGTGATGTTGTTCTTAAGGCAATATGTCGCAAGTTCAATCAAGTAGTCCGCCTTTACAGGATCATCCTCCGCGCAAAGCGATACAGCCTCCTCAAAGTACTTGATGGCGGTGTCGGACTCGTCCTTTGCCGAATGAAGCTTGTAAAGATAGTAAGCTGACGAAGCTGAAGGATCGTTCTTGTACATCTTCGTCACAGCCTTGAGGAACAGGTCATTGTTCTGGCATCCATCGGTTGATCCAAGCATCTTGACGATGTTTGTCACAAGATCCATGTTGTCAGGATCAGCCTCAAGACGAGGAGTGAACAGAGCGATGAGGTTGTCACAGCTCGCCACCTGGCTGGTGATGAAGAGACCCTCGATGTCAGACTTGATCTTCGCGTTCTCCTCTGCGTTACCTGCCTTGTCAAGCAAAGCGATTGCATTCTGATAGGTGTTGATCACATCCTCGGCTCCAAGAGCGGACTTCTTGTAAAGTTCGATGGCGGAGTTGAGGTTGAGAAGAAGAAGGCTCGGCTTCGTGTTCTCCTGATTGATCTCTATGATCTTGCTCAGTTGCCCGTAGACATCCTTAGGATCCTTGAAGTACTGTGTGATGTACTGACCCTTAGAGTTGTAGGCGGCCACAGCATACTTAGGGTAATACTGCGCCCTGAGGTCATTAAGCGTGAGGACAGTGTCGATCATCGCCGCGCGGACCTGAGGATCCTTGGTCTTGACGATCTCCTTGCCCATAAGTGTCATACCATTAAGAAGCATGTTCTGACTTGCCGTAGGAGGACAGAGACTGAAAGCCTTCCTCCAGTTAGGAAGAGCCTCGGTGTAATTCTTCTGTTTGTAGTACTCCTGATAGTAAGACAAATACTTGATGCATTCCGCACTGTCAGCACCATACTTTCCCTGGGCCGAAGCATTTGTTCCGAAAGCCGCCGCCACAAGAGTTAAAAGCACTAATGAAATCTTCTTCATGATTGTATCTGTTGTTTATTAATTATACTTAGGTTTCAGGAACCAGATGTCGAAAATATTGATTCCGATGTTAAAGTTCACATATCTTTCCCTCACCATATTCCCTTTCAATGAGCCTCTCTGGCCGAAGTCAACTCCGAGGGTCAGTCCGTTGCTCCAGGTGAAAACCGGTAGAGTGGCGCCGAACGTGACACCGACGGCGTTGATCACATTGCCGTCCAACTTGCACGAGGCCTGATCCCAGTAGGCACCGGCGCGGTAGGTTATCCTTTTCCTGTAGTACCGGATGTCATTCCTGTTAGGCACTATCGCGAAGCCAGCCCTGAGCGACTGCGCGGCGGAGGCGCTGAAGACAGCGTTGCCGACACTCGCGAATCCCGGAATCTTGTCCATTCCGCTCGAACCCCAGTCAGAACGGATGTAATTGATTTCGGCAGTCCACTTGTCTCCCCCTTTCAAGGCTATTCCCAATCCGAGTTCGCCGGCAAGCTTCACCTTGCCTCTTCCCAATGTGTCAATGTAGCTTCTCGGAGCCGGTGTCGAATCATTCAATGAGGATATTGACTGTATCTCATACCTTTCGACATTACCTTTAAGACTCGTTCCCAGCCTGTAGGTGGCTCCGAACACAGCGGACAAATTCTGCGACAGGGCAGTCTCGTATTGCACACCAAACTTGGCGGTCACAGCGCTAAGATCCAGATTAAATCCGCTTGAGATGCTCCTGTAAGAGGAATTTGTCATTGTAAATTTATTGGTCTTATGAATATTACCGAAATAATACTGACCTTCAACCCCTACGGAAAGTCCCTTCAGGACATCCACTCCGGCACCTACGAACAAATTGGTCATGCCGCCGTAGCCCTTGACGCTGTTCGTGATCACACCGGTGTTCGCGATGATGGAAGGATCCGTCAATTTGGAAGTCACATCATAACCCACATCGCTGTAAGGAGTCACTCCGGCATACATCGCAAAAGACTTGTACACTGGAAAAGAGATCACAAAGTCATAGACATTGAAGGTGTTGTTGGACGACCTCATGTCATGCTGGGCATAATACCTGTTACCTTGCGCCAGACCGAAATCAGCCATGAAAGACTTCTCCTCCCTCGCGGTGACAGCAGCAGGATTGAGAATGTTGATGTTCCTCTTGTCGCGCGTGGCCAACCCCACACCACCCATGGTCTTGTTGTAGGATGTCCCCTGCTTCGAAATCTCTCCGATTCCGAACATGGAGTACGGTGTGTAGGCATTGTAAGCCTCGTTCTGAGCGCTCAAAGGGAGCACAAAGAACGACAGCACCACTAAAAGGAGTATCTTATTCAACGTTTCTCTTAACATAATACTTGTCAGCGATTAAGGCCAAACCCATCAGTACAAGATTACAAACTGTAAAGATGGAGTTTTTCATTCTTTTTGCAAAATATAAAGCGTCTCCCCCCGTAAAAACTATCATTTTTTCGGGAAATAAAGAGATATAGCCCTGTATTTCAAACATTATGCCTGACACCACTCCGGATTCTATCGACGACTTCAAAGAATCCCCCAGCCGCTTTATTTCCTTGGGAGTGTCAACGATCGGAAGGGTTCTTGAATATCTCGCCAGCGACTTGAACCTTGTCCGGAATCCCGGGGACACATTGCCGCCTGAGTACCTTCCGTCGGCTTCTATCACATCGATGGTAAGAGTGGTTCCGAAATCGAACACCACACTCCCCTTTTCCTTGAACAGGTACCTTGCCGCTATCACTGACGCAAGCCTGTCGGGAGACAGGTACGCGGGTACGTCATATTCATTGAATATTCCCGTGTGGTTCCTGTCAATGATGATCAATTCGCCGCACTTGGAACGAAGATTCCCCTCTGTGCCGGCGCTTATCTCCACTGTTGACGAGATCACCATCACCGCCGGCTTCTCCTTCTCCACCAGCGAGTACACATAGTCGAACATCCTCTCCCCCTGATAACGGAAAGTCTTTCCGAGGGTGAGACCTTCGGACCAAGCAGCTTTCAGGGCTGTGTTTCCTATTTCTACCAAAAGATTCGGCATTGTCAAAACGGGCAAACCTTCAAAGGTAGCAATTTTATTGCAATTTACTAAGTGTCTGAAGTGCTTTCGGCAAAGAATCTATCCCGCGGCTCACAATCTTCAGTTTTCCTTCCGACTGCTTGAGATTGAAAAGCTGGTCATTGGCATTGATGTTCTGAAGAATCCCGCTGAATACCTTCGACTTATAGTAAGGAGACATCTGATTGGCTATGAAGAACATTATCATCATACCATTCTTTATGATGATCTTCTCGAAGCCCAGTTTTCCGCCAAGATTCCTGATCTTCACCACATAGAAAAGATTGTCGGACTCAACAGGCATCTCTCCGAACCTGTCCTCCAGCTGACTCTTCACACGTTCGATCTCCTTGTCGCTCGTCATGCTGTCAAGCTGCTTGTAAATTCTTATCTTCTCTGCTGTTATGTCTATGTAGGAATCAGGGATCATCGCCGGCTGGTCGGTCTCGATGGTGCAGTCCTCGACGTAAGACTCCTCGGAACGGGCTGTGGATATTCCTGTCTCCACTCCGAGTTCCTCCATAGCCTCGGCAAGGATTTTCTGGTAGGTCTCGTAGCCCATGTCCATGATGAAGCCGCTTTGTTCGGCCCCAAGCAGGTTTCCGGCTCCGCGGATGTCAAGATCCTGCATGGCTATGTTGAATCCGCTTCCGAGATCCGAGAACTCCTCAATGGCCTTTAGCCTTCTTCTGGCATCGTCGGTGATGGTGATCAGCGGAGGCACGATCAAGTAGCAGAAAGCCTTCCTGTCCGACCTGCCGACACGTCCCCGGAGCTGGTGCAAGTCACTCAGACCGATGTTCTGAGCCTGGTTTATGATGATCGTGTTGGCGTTAGGGATGTCCAGTCCGTTTTCGATGATCGTGGTGCAAAGAAGCATGTCATAGTCCCCTCGGATGAAATCCAACATCTTGTTTTCCAACTCTTTGGCTTCCATCTGACCGTGAGCCACGCAGATCTTCATGTCCGGGACGAGCCTGTGGAGAATCTCGTGGATGGAAGGAAGTTCCTCCACCTTGTTATGGATGAAGAAAAGCTGGCCGCCTCTATTCAACTCGTAGTTGATGATGCTTCGTATCTCGTCCTTGTCGAAAAGGATGATCTCGGTCTGGGTAGGGATCCTGTTCGGCGGGGGAGTGTTGATGATGGAAAGATCCCTGGCTCCGAGCAAAGAGAACTGCAAGGTGCGGGGGATAGGAGTGGCCGTAAGTGTCAAAGTGTCCACGGAAGCCTTGACCTGACGCAACTTCTCTTTCGTGGAGACACCGAATTTCTGTTCCTCGTCGATGATAAGAAGACCTAAATCCTTGAAATCAAACCCCTTGCCGAGAAGTTTATGAGTACCTATCACGATGTCCAGCTGTCCGCTCCCCAATCTTTCCTTTATGTCATTGATTTCCTTTGTGGTGCGGAGTCTGCTCACATAATCGACAGTGCAAGGGAAATCTCTGAGCCGGGAGGAAAAAGTGGTGTAGTGCTGCAATGACAGGATCGTGGTAGGCACAAGCACGGCGACCTGCTTGCCGTCAGTGACAGCCTTGAAAGCCGCCCTGATCGCAATCTCGGTCTTGCCGAAGCCGACATCACCGCAGACAAGCCTGTCCATGGGGCTGTTGTCCTCCATGTCCTTCTTGACAGCCTTGTTCGCCGATTCCTGATCCGGAGTGTCCTCGTACATGAATGAAGACTCAAGCTCCTCCTGTAGATAACTGTCGGGGGAGTAGGCGAAGCCCCGCGTGGTCTTTCTCTTGGCGTAAAGCTGGATTAGATCCTTGGCGATGTCCTTTATCCTGGACTTGGCGCTCATCTTTAGATTCTGCCAAGTCTTTGATCCCAACTTGTTTACCTTCGGAGGAATGCCATCCTTCGACCGGAACCGTGAAATCTTGTTCAGCGAATGCACGGACACGAACACGACATCACCGTCCTTGTACATCAACTTAACGACCTCATGCATCTGTCCCTTGTCATCCCGCATACGGACCAATCCACCGAACACCCCGACACCGTGGTCTATGTGCACCACGTAATCGCCTATGTTAAAAGCAGTCAAGTCGTTAAGCGTCAACTGCTCACTCTTCTCGACCGTCCTTCGCACGCTCACCCTGTGGAATCGGTCGAAAATCTCATGGTCGGAGTAGCAGCAGATCCTGTCATCCCGGTCGATGAACCCCGCATGAATATTCTTGCCCGCCACAAACTGAGGCACAAGTCCGCTGTTCTCGATCAGAATGGATTTAAGACGCTCCACCTGCGAGTTTTTATCACTGAATATGAAGACTTTGTAGCCATGCTCCATGTTCTGCCTGATGTCAGCGGTCAGCAGCTCGAAATTCTTGTTGAACACAGGCTGCGGAGCGATGTTGAAAGCGACAGCGTCATCAGCGTCAACCCCGAGCGGAACCTCAAGAAAAACCCTTTTGAAATCCTTTAGACCGGAAAAGAAGTCCCTTTCCTTATACATGTCAGAGGAGTCCAGCCAGACAACGGTTCCTTTAGGAAGCAGGCTCGACACGCTCACGCTTCCCGCGTCCGAAGCCTCGGCGGTAAGGTCAGGAAAAATCTCTACCTCCTTCCTCTCCTCGACTGAAAGCTGCGTGTTGCAGTCAAACACGTTGATCCTTTCAACCTCATCCCCGAAGAATGACACCCTGAAAGGCTGGTTGAAGGAATATGAGAATATGTCAACGATGGCTCCTCTTATTGAATATTGTCCCGGAGCGGACACGAAATCAACCCTCTCGAACCCTTGGGTGGAAAGAATCCTCTGAATGTCATCGTGCGAGATCTCCTGTCCCTCGGAAATCCTAAGGATGGAGGCGCTGATCGCGTCAGGAGCCGGAACAGGTTCCTCAAGAGCCTCGGGATAAGTCACTATGTACAAAACGGACGAATTGTCGGCACCAGCCATTATCTTACCTATGGCCGAAGTCCTCTGCACTCCAAGAGATGACTTGTAGTTGCTTATCTCCACGCCCTTGCCGCTGTCCGGAAGATAGAAGACAACATCCCCGTCAGTCAAAGCGTAAAGATCTGAGCAGCAATATTCAGCGCTCTCCCTATCAGGAAGCACTATCACATTGGTCCCGCAAGGAGCGGCCCCACTGACCACAAACCATCTGGCAGACAGAAATAGTCCTTTGCAGTAGACATCACCTTTCCGGAGCAGTCTTTCCGAGAGTATTTTTACAGAAGCGGAACTTATCAACATAAGCGTCAAATTCTTGTTCAAAACCTGTTGAAAACCTTGTTGAAAACAGGCACGTGAAAGTTGATTACGGAGGCGGGTGACTTTATCAACAGCTTATCAAAAATTTATCAATAGGGTAACCAACAATTTATGCCGCGCATAATAAAATGATTATCAAACCATTGAATAAGTTATCAACATATTAACAATCTAAATAGAATCAACAAACCTAAATAAATCTATCATTTATATTTTTTAGGAAATGATTTTTGTTGCTTCCCGTCCGACACCTTCTTTCTTCCGTCGGTTTTCACTATCTTTGTACTGATTAAAACACTTTCTGATGACAGAATTTGATCCGCACAATACAAACGCTGGCAAAGATAAGGATTTGGACGGAATAATCCGCCCGCAAGGATTGGAAGATTTCACTGGACAACGGGAAATCGTGTCCAACCTCAACATCTATGTCAAAGCGGCCAAGATGAGAGGCGAAGCACTTGACCATGTGCTGTTTCACGGGCCTCCAGGCCTGGGTAAGACAACTCTCGCGCACATCATCGCCAACGAGATGGGAGTCAGCATGAAGGTGACCTCCGGCCCGGTGCTGGACAAGCCCGGTGACCTGGCGGGTCTTCTGACATCGCTTGAGACGGGTGACGTGCTTTTCATCGACGAGATCCACCGCCTCTCGCCGGAAGTGGAGGAGTACCTCTATTCGGCGATGGAGGACTATGTGATTGACATCATGATCGACAAGGGGCCGGGTGCCAGATCCGTGAGGATCTCTCTCAACCCGTTCACGCTCGTGGGTGCCACCACAAGAAGCGGACTGCTCACCGCGCCTCTTCGTGAAAGGTTCGGAATCAATTGTGCCCTTGAGTATTACGACACATCAGACCTGATACGTATCGTGCGCCGCAGCGCCCGCATCCTCAATGTCGCCATTGACGACGAGGCTGCCCGTGAGATAGCTCTCAGAAGCCGCGGAACTCCACGTATTGCCAACGCCCTTCTTAAAAGAGTAAGGGATTTCGCGCAGGTGATGGGCGACGGCCACATAGATCTGGACATCTCACGTTACGCTCTCGACAAGCTAAAGATCGACAAGAGGGGACTGGACTCCATCGACAACAAGATACTCCGCACGATCATCACCACCTTCAAGGGTGGGCCTGTGGGAGCCAACACGATCGCCACGGCCATCAGCGAGGATCAAGGAACCTTCGAGGAGGTCTACGAGCCTTTCCTTATCAAGGAAGGCTTCATTGTGCGCACCCAGCGTGGAAGAATAGCCACGGAGATGGCCTACCACCACCTTGGACTGGATGCGGAACTGGAATCTAAAAAGGATGAGAATGGCACGCTTTTCTAAGAAGTTCATAGTCTCGTTGGCTTTCATATTCATTTCATTCAAAGCATTTTGCTGCACTTCCGTGATCATTTCCGGGGGAGTGCGGGCTGACGGTCGTCCGGTGATGCTCAAGCACCGCGACACAGGTGAGCTGAACAACAGGATGGAGTGGTTCCAAGGTCCCGGATATTCATTCATCGGACTCGTGAACTCTCCGTCGCGGGGTGGGGAAGTGTGGTCTGGGGTCAACTCCGCCGGCTTCTGCATCATGAACACCGCCACCTACGACCTTAAGGACGATGATGTCCCTGCCTCCGAGATGGACAGGGAGGGGATTGTGATGTATAAGGCTCTTGGAATATGCCGCAGTCTGCAAGACTTTGAGAATATGCTCGACTCGCTTCCGCAGCCTTGGGGTGTGGAGGCCAATTTCGGCATCATCGACGCGCTCGGCGAGGCCGCTTATTACGAGGTTGATAACCATTCGTGGAAGAGGTTCGACGTCGTAGACCAGCCAGAAGGGTACATGGTCGTGACCAACTTCACCCGAAGCGGACGCAAGGAGGACAGGAAAGGAGTTGACAGGTTCCAAAAGGCTTCAAGGATAATGGATTCCGCCGACGTTTCCGTCATTGACCACCATTTTCTTTTCAATGAGATCTCACGTTCCGGCAAGCCGATAATGCGGGACATTACTTCCTCCTCGGTGGTTTTTGAAGGGGTACCGCAGGGGGAGGATCCCTCTAAAACAGTGATGTGGACACTGTTAGGAAGTCCGACCAGCACTGTCTACGTACCTCTTAAGGTCTTCGGCTGCGATCATATTCCTTACTACATGAAGAGTTCGCAGGGGAGCGGGAATGCCGCCATGTGTGACACCGCCCTCGCCTTGAAGGAAGCTTTAGGTTTTGAATATGGCTGCTCGGATTCTTGCAGGGAGGTTGAGAAGTTCGTAGACAGCCGTTTCTCTAATGACATGTCGGAAAAGAGTTACGATCGCTTCACAAATCAAATTTATCGTCGGTATAAGAGGAAATGTGTAAGTAAATCGCTGAAAATGGCTCATAAAATTGCTGATTACGAGAAAAATGACTAAAATTGCAGACTTATTGCGAATTCATTAGGATTTTTATAAATAACATATTTCAGATATGGCCGATAAATTAATCTCAAAGATTCCTGACGGTCCTTTGGCCGAGAAATGGACCAAACGTAAGTCGGAACTCCGACTCGTCAATCCGAACAACAGAAGAAAGCTTGAAATCATCGTTGTCGGTACCGGACTTGGCGGCGCTTCCGCAGCCGCTACTCTCGGTGAGCTTGGCTACAATGTCAAGGTTTTCTGCATCAGTGACTCACCTCGCCGCGCTCACTCCATCGCCGCGCAGGGTGGTATCAATGCCGCTAAGAACTATCAGAATGACAACGACGCTGTCTACCGTCTCTTCTACGACACGATCAAGGGAGGAGACTACCGCAGCCGTGAGGCGAACGTGTACCGTCTCGCCGAGGTCAGCGCGGCCATCATCGACCAGTGCGTCGCGCAGGGTGTTCCTTTCGCCCGTGAGTACGGCGGCTATCTCGCCAACCGTTCTTTCGGAGGTGTTCAGGTAAGCCGTACGTTCTATGCAAGAGGACAAACCGGTCAGCAGCTTCTTCTTGGAGCCTATGCCGCCCTCAACCGTCAGGTTGCAGCCGGCACTGTGACCAGCTATCCTCGCCACGAGATGCTTGATCTCGTCCTCATCGACGGACAGGCAAAGGGTATCATCGCCCGTAACCTCGTGACCGGCAAGCTTGAGAGATTCGGCGCCCATGCTGTGGTGATCGCCACCGGCGGCTACGGCAACACCTACTTCCTCTCTACCAACGCCATGAACAGCAACGGTTCTGCCGCTTGGCAGTGCTACAAGAAGGGAGCCTATTTCGCAAACCCTTGCTTCGCGCAGATCCATCCTACCTGCATCCCTGTACACGGCGAGCAGCAGTGCAAGCTGACCCTTATGTCAGAGTCCCTGCGTAACGACGGACGTATCTGGGTTCCTAAGAAGATGGAGGATGTGATGAAGCTTCGCAAGCACGAGATCAAGCCTTCACAGATCCCTGAGGAGGACCGTGACTACTATCTCGAGCGCCGTTACCCTGCATTCGGTAACCTCGTGCCTCGTGACGTGGCCTCAAGAGCCGCCAAGGAGAGATGCGACGCCGGCTTCGGTGTCAACGAGACAGGTCTCGCGGTGTTCCTCGACTTCTCCGACGCCATCAAGCGCCTCGGACACCAGAGGGTACAGGAGCGTTACGGCAACCTCTTCGACATGTACTTCAAGATCAATAACGTAAGCCCTTGGGAGGAGCCTATGATGATCTACCCTGCCATCCACTACACGATGGGCGGCATCTGGGTTGACTACGATCTTCAGACAACCATCCCTGGACTCTACGCCATCGGTGAGGCCAATTTCTCAGACCACGGTGGAAACCGTCTTGGAGCCTCCGCCCTCATGCAGGGTCTGGCTGACGGCTACTTCGTGCTGCCTATCACCATCGCCGACTATCTTTCACACAAATTCGCCGAGCCTAAGACCGACATCAACAACCCTGCCTTCGACAAGGCCGAGAAGGATGTTCAGGCCAGGATCGACAGACTCTTCTCCATCAAGGGCAAGCAGACTGTTGACTCCATCCACAAGAAACTCGGAAACATCATGTGGGAGTACGTTGGTATGGCCCGTTGCGAGGAAGGTCTTAAGAAGGCCATCAAGGAGATCGGGGACCTTAAGGCTGAGTTCTACAAGGATGTTTGCGTTCCTGGAGAGCAGGGACAGTTCAACCAGGAGCTTGAGAAGGCTCTCAGGCTTGAGGACTTCTTCGAGATCGGCGAGCTGATGGCACGTGACGCCCTTAACAGGAACGAGTCCTGCGGCGGTCACTTCCGTGTCGAGAGCCAGACCGAGGAGGGTGAGGCCAAGAGAGACGACGCCAACTACATGTATGTCGCCGCCTGGGAGTACAAGGGAGAAGATCAGGAGCCTGAACTTCACAAGGAGCCTCTCAAGTACGAGTTCATCGAAGTTAAAACAAGAAATTATAAAGACTAGAATCGGCTATGGATTTCAATCTTAAGATATGGCGTCAGAAGAACGCCAAGGAACAAGGTCATTTTGAGACTTATCATATTTCCGGAATAGAGGAGGACGCCTCTTTCCTCGAAATGCTTGACATCCTCAATGAGCAGCTGATCCGTGAGGGTAACGATCCTGTAGCCGTTGACAGAGGCTGCCAGAGCAGCGGTCCTGTGTCTTTCGACCACGACTGCCGCGAGGGTATCTGCGGTGCTTGCTCATTGTTCATCGATGGCCGTGCCCACGGTCCGGACGATCACGTGACGACCTGCCAGTTGTTCATGCGTCATTTCAAGGACGGAGCAACTATCACGGTAGAGCCTTTCAGAAGCGCCGGTTTCCCTATCATCAAGGACTTGGTGGTTGACCGCAGCGCCTTTGACAAGATCCTTCAGGCTGGCGGATTCATCTCTGTCAGAACTGGTTCCGCTCAGGATGCCAACAACATCCTTATCTCTCACGAGAATGCTGAGAAGAGCATGGACGCGGCTGCCTGCGTTGGTTGCGGCGCCTGCGTGGCGACCTGTAAGAATGGTTCCGCAATGCTGTTCGTGGCTGCAAGGGTCAGCTCCCTCGCTCTGCTTCCTCAGGGTAAGCCGGAGGCTGCTCGTAGGGCTAGGAATATGGTTGCGAAGATGGAGGAACTTGGTTTCGGTAACTGTACCAACACACGCGCCTGCGAGATGGAGTGCCCTAAGGGAATCTCCATCGACCACATCGCCCGTCTCAACCGTGAGTTCCTGAAGGCGAAATTCTCTGAGTAAGAGTTTATCACTGAATATTTTAGTCGGAAAAGTTCTGCTTTTCCGACTTTTTTTTGCCTGTAACCCAAATACTCGTATTATTCTTTTTAGCTGATAATATATGTTGCCTATTTTTTTCGAAGTGGAATATATTATTGATGTAATTTCTTTGAGGCTATTGATGCAATTTCTTTGAGGGCTGAAAAAAAGAAAATTCCAAATTTTACACGTTATCAAAATTTGAAATTTTATTTTTCAGCCCTTTGGTTATATTTCCTTAAGTTATTATTCTGCCCTTTGGTTGTATTTCTGTAATATACTATTACTCTTTGTTTTTCATTCCGTACGTTATTATTCTCTCCTTTTGGTTATACTACTGTAATATTTTTTCTACTCTTTTTTTGTTACTGTAACTTATTCTTCTGTCCTTTGGTTATATTACTGCAAGACATTATTCTCCCTTTAGAGTTTATATTGCTGTAAGTAATTCTATAATAATTACTTGATATTATTTATTTGCTTTTTAAGCCAATAAAAGTCTCTATGTGAAATTTTTGTCACGTGAAAAATTTCACATAGAGACTTTTTTGGCTATTTATGTTGTTCAGAGACCTTTATTGATAAATTACCAAAGGAAGTTGTTGAACGGGTAGCGGCCGGCGTGGATCTCGGCTACCATCTTGTAGATGTCGCTGCGGAGTTTCTCGATGTTGGTCTTGTTTATGGCGGACATGAATATGCAAGGAGTCTTTTCCTGTGCTATCCAGCTGTTTTTCAGCTCCTCCAGCGAACGGTTCTCCTTACCCTTCGGAGTAAGCGAGAACTCATCGTACTCCTCGTAGGTGTAGGCATCTATCTTGTTGAAAATCACATAGACAGGCTTGTTTCCCGCACCTATTTCCTGTAGCGTCCTCTCCACTACCTCCATCTGCTCCTCGAAGCCTGGATGAGAGATGTCCACGACATGCAGCAGAATGTCAGCCTCCCGCACCTCGTCAAGAGTGCTTTTGAAGGCCTCCACTAGCTGTGTCGGCAATTTTCTTATGAATCCTACCGTGTCGCTCAGAAGGAAGGGAACGTTCTCTATAACGACCTTTCTGACGGTTGTATCAAGGGTAGCGAACAGCTTGTTCTCCGCAAATACGTCAGATTTGGCCAGCAGGTTCATTATTGTGCTTTTACCTACATTGGTATAGCCCACTAATGAAAGTCGCACCATAGAGCCTCTATTGCCCCTTTGTGTGGCCATTTGCTTATCGACTTTCTTCAATTGTTCCTTAAGTCTTGCGATACGCTCCTTTACTATCCGTCGGTCGATCTCGATCTGGGTCTCACCCATACCGCCTCTCGTCCCCATGCCACCTCTCTGTCGCTCAAGGTGGGTCCACATGCCGGCCAGCCTTGGCAGCATGTAGTTGTAGCGCGCTAGTTCAACCTGCATCTTCGCGTAGGATGTCTTGGCTCGCTGAGCAAAGATCTCAAGAATGAGGCTGGTTCTGTCAATCACTGAACTGCAACTGATTACCTTCTCGATGTTCCTCTGCTGCATACCTGTCAGCTCGTCATCGAAGATCACATAATTGATCTCGTTATCCTCGCAGTACTGTGCTATCTCCTGAAGTTTTCCGCTTCGTATGTAGGTCGCCTTCTCCGGCTTGTCAAGCCTCTGTACGAATTTCATGTCGCCTTTCGCCCCGGCAGTCTCCGCCAGGAACTCCAGTTCGTCAAGATATTCCATCACCTTTCTGTCGTCATCGTTCTGCCTGATGATGCCGACAAAGACGGCCTTTTCCTTTAGTTCTTCCATATTTATTCAAAAAAAGGCCATCCGGTTGGGGACGGCCTTGAATTTCATTGATTTACTACTATCTCAACTGGAAGATAACAGGGAAGGTGTAGGTTACCTTCACAGCGCGGTCACGCTGCTTTCCCGGCTTCCACTTCGGAGACATTGATACAACTCTCACGGCCTCCTTGTCGAGTGATGAGTCTACTCCACGAAGAACCTTCACGTTGCTCACAGAGCCGTCAGGATTAACGGTGAACTGAAGGGTGACACGACCCTGAACACCATTCTCCTTCGCGATCTCAGGGTACTGAAGTTTGGAGTTTACCCACTTTGAGAACTCGTTGGCGTCACCACCGTTGAATGAAGGCTTCTCCTCCACGAGCTGGAACGGAATTGCCTCTTCCTCAACTACTTCCTCTTTAACTTCCTCTACATAGTCCATGATCTCGACTCCGAGACTGGCATCGTCCTCAAGGCTCATGAAGATGTCGTCAACCTTGATGTCGTCTTCAACGATGTCGATCTGGTCGGAAAGAACAGGAATCTTCGGAGCCTCTGGTGGCGGTGGAGGGGTCTCCTCGGTAATAGGAACCATGTCCTCAACTTCAACTACCTGAGTGTCCTCACCCAGGCTGGCTACCGCCTTCTCCTTAGTGCTGTAGGAAAAAGCTCCCCAGACTACGAGAAGAGCAACCACGAGTCCGATCTCCGTGAAGAGAGTCCTTCTGTTCTCAAGATCGGCTTTTGGTGTTTTCTTGATCTCCATATCAGTAATTAATTTTAACAATCATTTACAACTTACCGGAAGGCAAAACCTTCCAATAGGCTTTCAAAGATAGAAATAATAATTGTCATTTCAAATTTTTTGAATTATTAGTTGTAGATTTGCGTAAAATTATAGGGTTATGGTCAGGTACTATTGCGAGGACATAAAGTTTATTTTCAAGAACAAACTTGCCAACAACAGATGGTTGAAGATGGTTGCCGGGAGCGAGATCAAGACTCTTGGAGACATTTCAATTATCTTTTGTTCAGATAATTACATTCTTGATGTGAATCTTCGCTACCTACATCATGACTATTTCACCGATGTCATTACCTTCGACTATTGCGAGGGCAACCGGCTTTCCGGTGACCTTTTCATCAGCGTTGACAGCGTGAGGGAGAATGCCGTCGAGTTCGGAACCGAATTTGATGATGAGCTTCACCGCGTGATCGTCCACGGGCTTCTTCATCTTATCGGCTACGACGACCACACTCCGGAGGATCAGAAGCTGATGCGTGAGAAGGAGGACTATTACCTTGGCCTTCGAGGCAACGCCTGAATCTTTTTGGGAATATTCATTTGTAGCATTTCTTTCGCCACTTCGGCGGATGTTCCGTAAAAATTGATTTTTCTTGAATATGACATATTCATACGATGTGATTGTGGTTGGTGGGGGACACGCCGGTTGCGAGGCTGCGATGGCCGCCGCGAATCTTGGTTCCTCCGTTTTGCTGATCAACGCCGACCTTACGAGTTTCGCGCGCATGTCATGCAACCCTGCGATCGGCGGAATCGCGAAGGGGCAGATTGTCCGGGAGATTGATGCGCTCGGAGGAATGATGGGTCGTGTCACTGATGCTTCGACCCTTCAGTTTCGCATGCTTAACCGTTCCAAGGGTCCGGCAATGTGGAGTCCGCGCGCCCAATGCGACAAACAGCTCTTTTCCGCGTACTGGAGGAATATTCTTGAAAACTCTTGTAGATTAGATATTTACGCCGATTTTGTAACTTCTTTCCTCTTTGAGAATTCAAAAATCTGTGGAGTCAAGACAAATACCGGGGCAATTTTTAAATCTCAGACGGTTATTCTGGCCACCGGAACGTTCTTGAACGGAATAATGTTCATCGGTCGCACTACTTTCGAGGGAGGCCGGATAGGGGAGTTGTCCTCTCACGGTCTGACCGAACAGCTCGTCAGTCTCGGTCTTCGGACAGGGAGAATGAAGACGGGAACCCCACCCCGGATCGACATTTCATCAGTGGACACGTCGATACTTTTGAGGCAACTTGGAGACGAGTCGCCGGAGAAGTTTTCCTATTTGAATATTCTTTCCTCTGTTCAGGGGGAGGGGAGTCAGATGCCATGCTTCATTCTCCACACCAATGAGAAGGTTCACGACATTCTCCGTTCGGGCTTCAAGGATTCTCCGATGTTCAGTGGTCTGATCACCGGCAAGGGGCCGAGGTACTGTCCGAGCATCGAGGATAAGTTGAGGGTGTTTCCGGACAAGACATCCCACCAACTTTTTCTGGAGCCGGAGGGGAGGGACACCAATGAATATTATCTCCAAGGCTTTTCATCCTCACTTCCGCTGAATGTTCAGTTGGATGCCTTGCACTCTATCGAGGGTTTGGAGTCCGCCAAGATATTCAAGCCTGCCTATGCCGTTGAATATGACTACTTTGACCCTACTCAACTCCTTAACACTCTTGAACTTAGGGATGTTGAAGGGCTTTATTTCGCTGGTCAGATAAATGGTACAACAGGTTATGAAGAGGCAGGTGCTCAGGGAATTATAGCTGGTATTAACGCTCATTTGAAGGTTCATGGCAAGGAGCCTTTTGTCCTTCGTCGTGATGAGTCATACATCGGAGTACTGATTGATGATCTGATCACAAAAGGGGTTGACGAACCTTACAGAATGTTCACCTCTCGTGCGGAGTATCGTATTCTTCTGAGACAGGACAACGCCGACTTGCGTCTGACGGAAAAGTCTTACAAAATAGGTCTCGCTTCAGAAGAAAGGTACCGACTTATGACGGAAAAGTACGAGACGGTCAATGATCTTGCTCGAATGTGTGACGAGGTTAATCTTCGTGCCGATGTCATCAATGACTATCTTTCCGAGTCTAACTCTGCCACCCTTTCCGAGTCGAAACGTATCTCTGATCTTGCTTCCCGTCCAGAGATTTCACTTGATGAATTATTAAATTTTGTTCCACGTGGAACATTTGATAAGTTTTCTGTGGTTCTTCCGGAAGGGGAGGACATTGGTTCATCGCAGCGTCGAAAGGAAATCATTGATTCTGTCGAGATCGGAGTTAAGTACAAAGGCTACATAGAGCGAGAAAAATCCATAGCGGAGAAAATCGCCCGTCTTGAAGATTTGAAGATTCCACAGGGTTTCGATTTTGACAAGGTTTCCGGTCTAACCATAGAATGTCGCCAGAAACTTCTCCGCTACAAGCCTACCACCATCGCCCAAGCGTCACGCATCTCCGGTGTCTCTCCCGCCGACATCTCCGTCCTGCTTGTCTATTTCGGACGGTAATTCAACAGCGAAATGTATATGACTTGAACAACCCTTTACCCGTTTAGGGCGCGATGCGCAGGTGGTTCATGTCATATGTATTTCGCCTATCGGAGTAATGACCGCCTTATTATCCTATAAGGTGAAAATATAAAGACTTTGACTACCCTTTACCCGGTTAGGGCGCGAAGCGCAGGTAGTTCAAGTCATATACATTTCGCCTATCGTAGTTATTACCTCCTTATTTTCCTATAAGGCAAAAATATAAAGACTTTGGCTACCCTTTACCCGTTTAGGGCGCGAAGCGCAGGTGGTTCAAGTCATATACATTTCGCCTATCGGAGTAATGACCGCCTTATTATCCTATAAGGCGAAAATATAAAGACTTTGACTACCCTTTACCCGGTTAGGGCGCGAAGCGCAGGTAGTCAAAGTCTTTATATTTTCACCGCTATCAGCGAGAAGATGTCTATGTCTACATCATCTGCAATGCCGACTTGATAATCTGTTCGACTTTGGCGTTTGGATTGGCCTTGAGGACGGCCTGTATGGCCTTGTTGACTGCTGGTTTTGCGAATCCAAGCATGACAAGAGCCCTGCTGGCCTCCTCGACAATCTCGCTTCGGTTGCCACCGAAAAGTTCTGTGGAATCCGCCCCCTCGCCTTTGACGATCTTATCCTTCAACTCCAGAACAAGCCTCTGGGCGCTCTTGACCCCGATACCCTTCACACTCTTGATCCTTGCGATGTCCTCCGAAAGAATAGCCTGCCTGATTTCCTCCGCCGATAGCGAAGACAGCATCATCCTGGCCGAATTCACCCCTATACCTGACACGCTGATCAATAGTTCGAACAACTCCCGCTCGTCCTTTGTGGCGAATCCGTAGTACAATTCTGCATCCTCGCGAAGATAATGAAAGATGAATACCTTAGCGTCTTTCTTTTCCTGCAGAGCCTGAAAGGTCTGCAATGAAATCAAAATCCTGTATCCGATGCCGTTATTCTCCAGAATCAGCTCGGCAGGGGAGAGATCCACTATAGTTCCTTTGATGTAGTCAATCATATTCAAAGATTTTATTGAATACAAAATTAGCACTTTTGCACCGAAAAATGTTCCCTTTCAACATTCTTCGGATGAATATGAAGGAATATTCGCTAACCCTCCATTCTTCCAATGGTTTTCATTATCTTTGTAAGATTGAACGGAGTTTTGACCATGAATATTCAAGAATTAAGGAATATGTTTCCGGCGCTTTCGCGCACCGTCTATGGCAAGCCGCTTGTCTATTTCGACAACGCGACCACTGCCCAGCGTCCGCAGACGGTGATCGATAAATGGACCGGACTTGCCATCGGAGCGAACGCAAACATCCACCGCGCCGTCCATAAACTTGCCGCAGATGCTACCGAGGAGTATGAAAACACCCGCGATGCTGTCAAGGACTATCTCAACGCCTCGTCCAGGGAGGAGGTCATTTTCACTTCTGGTACCACAGGATCCATCAATCTGGTCGCCTTCTCTTTCGGTGAGACTTTCGTTCATGAGGGCGATGAGATCATTGTTTCCGAGTCCGAGCACCATTCCAACATTGTTCCGTGGCAGATGCTTTGCCAGAGAAAAGGCGCTGTTCTGAGGGTCTTGCACGTGGACGAGGATGGCCATCTGAATCTTGAGGAGTTGAATTCCTTGCTAAATCCCAAGACCAGAATTGTCGCCGTCACTCAGATTTCCAATGTACTTGGCATTTTGAATCCCGTTAAGAAGATTGTAAGTATTTGTCACTCAGCTGGTTGTCCTGTTCTTATCGACGGAGCGCAGGGTATGGTTCACGAAGGTGTTGACGTTCAGGATGTTGACTGTGACTTCTACGCTTTTTCCGGACACAAACTCTATGCGGCCACCGGAACCGGGGTACTTTACGGGAAACGTAAATGGCTGGATCAGATGGTTCCTTATCAGGGCGGGGGAGAGATGATCGCTACCGTCAGGTTTTCCGGAACGACTTACGCTCCACTTCCGGAGAAGTTTGAGGCCGGAACCCAGAACATCAATGCCATTCCGACGCTGGAACCAGCTATCGAGATGCTTAAATTGATGAAAGATAAAGAGTTACTTAATGCTCAAGAGGCTGTGTCCCAGTACCTTCTCCATGCTTTGACAAGCAACCCGAGGATCCGTCTTTATGGCGTTCCACGTGGAACGGAGACAAAGATTCCTCTCTTTTCTTTCAGCGTTGAGGGGGCGCATCATGAGGACTTGGCCTTGATTTTGGACAAGATGGGGATTGCCGTGCGGTCCGGGCAGATGTGTGCCGAGCCGTTGATGGATAGGTTCGGGGTGACGGGCATGCTCCGCGCCTCGCTCGCTCCGTACAACACGATGGAGGAGGCTGAATATTTCATCAAGTCGCTCGACAAGGCGATCGCGATGTTGGTGTAGTTATGAGTGGTCGCTGAAACTGTCGAAGCGCTGATGTGTTGAGATGTTATTTTGATATAAACTTGGATAATATATGAACTCATTAGAGGAAGCTAAACAGTCTGTGATTGAGGATTTCTCGATGTACGATGAATGGCTCGACAAATACGAGTATCTCATCGACTTGGGAAAGAATCTGGAGGCGTATCCGGAATCGGAAAAGACTGAAGATAAGTTGATTAAGGGATGTCAGTCCCGGGTTTGGCTGGATTGGCGCCTGGAGGACGGAAAACTTTGGTTCAAGGCCGATAGCGACGCGATCATCACGAAAGGCATAATTTCCCTTCTGATCAATGTCTATTCTGGCCGCACACCGAAAGAGATCGCCGCGGACGATTTCGGATTCATCAACCAGATAGGTCTTAAGGAGAATCTCTCGCCGACCAGAGCCAACGGACTGGTCTCGATGATCGACACCATCAAGGCTGTGGCGCTGGAGAACAGTGATAAATAAGGTTTATTTTTGGCAAGGCATATCATTAATTCTGAGTAATATTTAGATATGAGTATATTCAAAAATAATAAGGAAGAAGAAAATAGGGTGGCAGCTTCCGAGCCGCATGTTGAGCAGGAGAGTGAGGTGCTTTCCGCTGAGGATGTAAAGGCTTTGGCTCCTCTGTATGACAATGTGGTTCTTGCCTTGAAGCAGGTCTATGATCCCGAGATTCCGGTCAACATCTACGACCTCGGCCTCATCTACGAGCTTGTCATCAACAAGAACCACGAGGCTTTCATCAAGATGACTTTCACCGCCCCGAACTGCCCGATGGCTGACGAGGTGCTGGATGAGGTTCAGAAAAACGTCACCGACGTTCCCGGAATAAAGGCCTGCAACGTGGAACTGGTTTTTGACCCGGCTTGGGATCAATCGATGCTCTCTGACGAGGCACGTCTGGAACTTGGTCTGGATGTCATTGATTCTTCATCTGACAGGGTTGATCCTGGTGCCGGCCCGGACTATTCGAAGGAACCGAATTCCTGATCCGGTATATTCAATTTTGGCAGCTTGATTTAGGTTTGAATATTTTTAGGAACATGAAAAAAATAAGTTGCTTCAGATTAAGAGAAGATTTTCGAGGATAGATCTTTTTTTGAAGAAGGAGTGTGCCGGTGGCACATGACTGATGAGAAAAGAGATCTAGACCGAAAAGATTCCTTAAGATGATGCAGGTTATTTTTTGAATGTTACTTAGGCCTGTATTATCTGGAACGATGGCGTTTGTCAGCATATACTTTTCCCTCGGCAGCAACCTTGGCAACCGCGAGAGGAACATCGAGGAGGCTCTTCATCGGATGGATGAAGCCTTCGAAGGCCACTACACGGCTCTTTCAAGGCTGATAGAGACCAAGCCGATGGGTTTCTCCGGCGGCAAGTTTCTGAACGCCGTGGCGCTTTACCGAACCTTCAGACCGGAAATTCCGGCGGAGGACGCAGCCAAGGATGTGCTTTCCAAGGTCAAATCAATAGAGCGCGCGATGGGCAGAACCGATCCTCCTGAATATGATGGAGCAGGCAACCGCATCTACCACTCCCGCGTCATCGACATCGACATTCTTTTCTACGGCTCCGAGCACATCTCCGCTCCCGATCTGATCATCCCCCACAAGGACATAGAGAACCGCCCCTTCGTGATGATCCCCCTCCAGGAAGTGGCAAAGCCGTCATTGAAATCAGCCTTTCCCGAATATTTCGGCACAGAATAGTGGTTTTAATCTACTTTTTCAAGTTTGTGCCGCCATTCTCATGGAAGGTCACAACCGTATAAACTCCGAATATTTTTCGTCAAAATAACACTGTTTCAACAACCGAAAATTGTCAAAATAATGCATTTCGTAATGTTATTTTTGTCAAAATAGCGCAATTGTTCGAAATGTTTTCTATATTTGTGCCAATAAATCAAGTGTTTATGGATGAGAAGGTGATTTTGCAGGTTTTGGCGGAGCAAAGAGAGGAAATGTCAGGGTATGATGTCTCTGGCTGGATATCCCGTCCAGAGGAGGATTTTTTCGAGTGGGACAGCGATATGGCACAGGTTGTCATAGGTGTTCGCAGGAGCGGAAAATCAACATTGTGCCATAAGGCACTTATCCAGCACGGAGTAAAGTACGGCTATTCTGATCTGGATGATGATAGGTTGTTGGGAATGGAAGCCAAGGATCTCAACACATTGTTGGGTTGCATGTACCAGCTTTATGGTGTTGATGTGAAGTACTTGTTTTTTGATGAGATTCAGGATGTTCCGGGATGGCATCTGTTTGTGAACAGACTGCTTAGGCAAGGCTTGCGCATTGTGCTTACCGGGAGCAACGCCAAACTGTTAAGTAGTGAACTTGCCACACATCTTACCGGAAGATACAATGAGATAAAACTTTATCCTTTCAGTTATGCAGAGTTATGCGATGCGGAAAAGGTTGATGTCAAAGGGATTACGACAAAGGCTGACGCTGCCAGAAAAATCGCTTTGGAAGCTTATCTTAATGACGGGGGATTCCCTGAATTGATGAAGCTTAGGAATCCTCGCGGTCGCCGAACGTACATAGAGGGGCTTATCGAGACAATCATCACAAAAGACATAGCGAAGCGTTTTAATATTCGCAATCCAGAGAGCATCAGACGCATAGCTTATCATCTTATTAATAATTCCTGTCAAGTTATTGACTATAAAACTTTAGCGGAAATATCCAACCTCAAGACAGCTGCCACGGCTCAGAAATATACATCTTATCTGGCTCAGGCATTCTTGATCCATCCTCTGCAAAAGTTCTCATACAAAAGCAAGGAGAGGATAACCGGCGAGAAAGCTTATGTGGTTGACCAAGGATTCGTCTCCAACCGTGGCAACTCGCTTCTTGGTGAGAATATGGGCTGGCGTTTGGAGAACGCGGTCCTTATGGAGTTGCTTCGCAGGTATTGTTCCGCGGCTGAGGACATATACTATTACAAGCCTTCCACACGGCAAAAGGAGGTCGATTTTGTCGTGTGCAGACAGAATGTTGTATTGGAACTCATTCAAGTGGACTATGACATTTCTGACAGTAAGACCTACAGAAGGGAGACCGAATCCCTTATTTTAGCTTCCTCAAAGTTGAACTGCGGAAACCTTTGGTTAATATGTATGGACGAAACCCGTGATGTTACAGTCAATAATCAGACAATACATATCGTGAACGCTATTGAATGGTTTTTGAACAAAAGATGATGTATCTTCCTGAAAAGCCGAAAATGGAAAGATGGGCGGAGATGCCGTTCATCGTTCAGATGGCCAACATAGGCAGTGAGGTAGGCAGAACATTTAAATGGAAGCGTAAAGGTAACGAGAATATGGCCAAAGGCGCTTTTGTCCGTGCTCTTGATCTTTTTGACCTGACCATAGCTGTCGGACGAATTAGCGAGCCGTTTTCATTAAGGGACTCGATGCTCAAAGAGGAAATAAGGGCTCGGGACCAATTCTGTGAGGAATATCTTTCAGAGGACAATGACGCCTTGCTTCTGTCAGACAAGTACTTTTCCCACTTCGCCAAAGCCTGCGCGCTAAGATCCTCCCGATGAATTGATACTGTTGTCCAGTGTCATCAATATGCAGGATCCGGAGATGCAGGAAGAATATGCTGCTACTGCCGCGTTTAAGAATATCGTAGGCTTGTCTCAGAATGGGGTGCTGTGGGTGTTCATATGGTAATCTTGACGAATCGCATTTCTAATAGCGTTATAACCAAAGAGATAAAGGAGAATTTTCCTGTAAGGATGGGGTTCCGCATGTTGGACAAACGAGGTTCTATAGTCACGTTGGATACGCCGGGAGCGGAGTGGCTTAACGGAAAAGGCGACATGCTTCTGCTTCGCGAGTCTGATGTTAAAAGAGAGCTGAGTACCTTCATCTCTTTTAACTTTCCAATTTGTATCAGAATTCGTTCCGGTGTCGAAAGAGTGCAGGGCACGTTCCTCTCCCCTGATGAATGTATGTCGATTAAGGAAGATGTTGTAGAGAATAATGTGAATAAAAGATGAAATACTTGGAAAAGTTGCAAAAATAGCATAGATTTGCCTTGGAAAAGTTGCAAAAACTGTGGTAAAACACATTGCGTAAATTGTGCAATATATGCTTAATAGAAAGATTGACAACGAGATAGATGCGCATTTCTCCAACTCGAAGAAAGCGTTGTTTCTTACCGGCGCCAGACAGGTAGGTAAGACCTATTCTATCCGGAAATATGCTAAACTGCATGGCTTGAATCTCATTGAGTTCAATTTCTTGCTTCAGCCGGAGGCGATGGACATAATCAATGGGGCAGGAGATGTCAAAGAACTGCTGCTCAGGATTTCGGCATATTCGCGAGTCCCTTTGGTGCGAAGCAAAACATTGATTTTTTTTGATGAAGTGCAAGAATGCCCGGATGTGATGACCTGGGTTAAAGCATTGGTGGATGAAGGAAGCTATATTTATGCGTTGAGTGGTTCCCTGCTGGGTGTTGAATTGAAAGACATCCGTTCAGTGCCTGTTGGTTATATGTCAGCGATGCAGGTCTATCCCATGGATTTTGAGGAATTTGTCAGTGCCGTGGGGGTGCCGGAGAATGTGTTGGATGCTGTCAAGAAATCTTGGTCGGAAAAAACGCTGGTGGATGCCTATATACATGAAAAGATGATGCAACTATTTCAGTTGTACATCATAGTTGGAGGTATGCCTGCTGCTGTCCAGACTTATATAGATTCCAACAATATTCAGAACGTGGTGAAAGAACAAAGGGATATTATCAATCTTTATAAGAAAGACATAGCCCGTTACGATCAGGATGTCAGAAAGAAACTATATATCAATGAGGTATTTGATCTCATCCCTTCTGAGTTGAATGCCAAGAACAAACGGTTCATCCTCAAACGTCTCAATGAGAATATGACTTTCGGCAGACATGAAAATGATTTCATCTGGCTCAAAGACGCAGACATGGCACTTCCGACATACAATGTCGAAGAGCCAGTCTCCCCGTTGAAACTGAGTGAGCAGCGGAACCTTTTCAAGCTTTTCCAGAACGATGTAGGGCTGCTTTCTTGCCAATATTCATCAGGAGGCATCCAACTGAAGATTCTTCAGGGAAAGGTGAACGTGAACTATGGTAGCGTATTTGAAAATGCTGTCGCGCAAGAGCTTCACGCTCATGGATGGGATTTATACTACTTCAACAGCAAGAAGCAGGGAGAAATTGATTTTATATTGGAAACGGATGATGAAATCATTCCCTTGGAAGTCAAGTCTGGTAAGGATTACGAACGTCATAATGCGCTGTCCAAACTCTTGAGCATCCCGAATTATGGAATACGGAGGGCGATAGTTCTGTGCAATGACAACCTGCACGTGAAGGGCAATGTCGAATACCTACCTGTCTATATGACCATGTTCCTAGTCAAGCAAGATGAACTGGAAGATCCTATATATAAAGTGAACCTGGACTTCTAGAATGCTTTTTGGCGGGACCGCACATGCGGTGGTGTGAGAGGTCGGAGAACGAAAGTAGGAAGAAAACTACTTCGTTCCCCTCCTGCTCGATTGTCATGGCTAAAGGAAAAGAATAAAAAATGCCGAAAATCTCAACGAGTGCGTGCACCAGATGCATTTTGTTGTTGTACCGCATGCGAGAAGTTGACACATCTTCGTAAGTATCCTTGCTATCAGTAAGTTGCCTTCTCTTCTGGACGAACTTGGGTTCCGCAGTTAGCTTCCTGCCGGAGTCTTCCTTGAACAGGTCGTTCTCGTCGGCATTGACATCATCGCCAGCGTCCGTCGCCTGGGTCTTATCACCTTCCGCCTCGCGATGATACTCTCAGCACTCCGCCTCGCGATGATACTCTCAGCACTCCGCCTCGGCCTCCTCAACAGAATCAAACATGGTTACTACGAAAAGACACAGTCATGAAAATCCTACTTGATCCCGGCCACGGTTCCAACACCCACGGCAAACGCTCCCCGGATGGCCGCTTCCTGGAGTACCGCTTCAACCGCGACATCGCTCTTGACGTCCAAAAACAACTTACCCTCTCAGGCTACGACGCCACTATCCTCGTACCTGAGGACTACGACGTTTCCATTCGCGCCCGTACCGAGCGCGTCAACACCTGGTGCCGGCAGCTGGGCAAGAAGAATGTCTGCCTGATCTCCATCCACACCAACGCTGCCGGGAACGGTAGGCAGTGGATGAACGCCCGCGGCTGGTGCTGCTACACCTCCCGTGGCCAGACCGCCGGCGACCGTCTTGCCACCTGCCTCTATGAAGCCGCCTCCCTCCACCTTCCCGGTCATAAGATTAGGAAAGACTACTCAGACGGAGATCCGGACTGGGAATCCGACTTCACCATCCTGAAGAACACCCTTTGCGCCGCCGCACTCAGCGAGAACCTTTTCCATGACAATGCCGATGACCTCGCCTTCCTCGAATCCGTCCCCGGCCGCCAGGCCATCATTGACCTCCACGTCAGGGCGATTATCCGGTATTTGTCTCTTTAATCCAGAATAAAACGTTAACTTTGTCAGAACATAAATTGATTTGTTATGAACGCATTGCCTCAGATATACCAGGACGCTGTCAAAACTATCAAACAGGCCATCCTTGAAAGCCAATACCGCTCAGCCAAGATGATTAGCGGCGAGCAACTTTCGTTGTACTTTGGCATCGGATGCTATGTGTCAGAGCATTCCCGTACAGACAAGTGGGGCACAGGGGCCATTGAATCCATCAGCGAGCAGTTAAAGAAAGAACTGCCTGGCCTGCATGGTTTTCAGCAGAGAGCATCAAGAAAATGCGTCAGTTCTATGAGTTCTGGAGCCAGTTCATAAATCGGTCGCCGTCGGCGACCGATTTACAGGTGACAGATTCAAAGGATGTTGCCTCCTATATCCAGGTAAACTCATTCGCTCTTCAAAATTGGTCGCCGGTGGCGACCGAAATCAACCGGGACGATTTTCTGGGCATCAGTTTCTCCCATCACATGGAGATTCTCAACAAGACCAAGGATATCGATACCGTTCTGTTCTACATCCACGAGACCGTCATGCACCGTTGGGACAAGTACACCCTCCGCGACAAGTTGAAGCTCAAAATCCACGAGACCCAGAAAGGAATTCCCAACAACTTCGTCCAGACCATTCCTTCATCCCGGCAAGCCCTTCAGGCCGTGAAGATGTTCAAGGATGAATACCTGCTGGACTACATCAACCTGGAAGACATTGATGCCGCTGATGAAGATGATGTGGATGAGCGTGTGGTAGAGAATACCATCGTCCGGAACGTAAAGCGGTTTATGATGAAGTTCGGCAAGGATTTCGCCTACGTGGGCAACCAGTACGATCTGGAAGTCTTCGGGGAGGAGCAGCGCAGCGACCTGCTATTTTTCAACCGCCAACTCAACTGTCTCGTGGCCATCGAACTCAAAGCCGGGAAATTCAAAACCGCATACCTTGGCCAGTTATACGGCTACCTTCAGGTCCTTGATGACCAGGTCCGCAAGCCGCACGAGAATCCCTCCATCGGCATCATCCTCTGCAGACGCGCCAACCGTGCCTTCGTCGAATATGCCATCCGCGACTACACCAAGCCGATGGGTGTTGCCACTTACAAGACCCTCGGCGATATGCCTGAGGCCTTCCGTGAAGCCCTTCCCGACGAAGACGACCTCAAGAAACTCCTGTAGCAGTTTCCATCATTCCTTCACTTCCATCAGTTCCATCAACTGATGGAAGTTTTTTTATGCAAAAAAATACACACCCGAACTGCCGTTCACACAGACCATTGGAGTCATTTATCCCAACTCATTCCATAAATATCAATAAAAATCGCTAAATTTGCTTGTTTTAGAGCAAAAGAAAGCATCAGTGTCACAAATAACAGCCCAGCAGGCAAAGTTCCTTGCGAACTACCTGACACGGCGTTTACCGGCGAATGACATCAATAAATTGACGGCATCGCTGCAGGACGCCCAGGTGGACTTGACCCCTCATCAGGTCGAGGCCGCTTCTTTTGCCTTCAAATCACCGCTTTCCAAGGGCGCCATCCTGGCCGACGAAGTAGGCCTTGGCAAAACCATCGAAGCCGGCATTATCCTCTCACAGAACTGGGCCGAGCATAAACGCCGCCTCCTGATCATTTGCCCGGCCAACCTCCGGAAGCAGTGGTCCAGTGAACTGCTGGAGAAATTCTTCCTCCCGTCCGTCATCCTGGAGACCAAGAGTTTCAACGCAGCCATCGAAGCCGGCAACCTCAACCCCTTTGACACTGACAAAATCATCATCTGCTCCTACCAGTTCGCCAAAACCAAAGCGCCTTACGTCCGCCACACCCAGTGGGACCTCACCATCATCGACGAAGCTCACAGGCTGCGCAACGTCTATAAGCCCACCAACAAAACCGCCAACGCCATCAAACAGGCCCTCTCGGACTGCAAGAAAATCCTCCTCACAGCGACGCCGCTCCAGAACTCCATCCTGGAACTCTACGGTCTGGTATCCATCATCGATGACTATGTATTTGGCGACCTCAAGAGCTTCAAGACCCAGTTCAGCCACAATCTGGAAGAGGAAGATTACGCCGATCTCCGTAGCCGCCTGCAGCCCATCTGCAAGCGTACCCTCCGCCGCCAAGTGCTGGAGTACGTAAAGTACACCAAGCGCATCGCCATCTTGGAGGAATTCTTCCCCACGGAAAATGAGCAGAAACTCTACGACATGGTGTCCGACTATCTGGCCCGGCCCACGCTCTACGCTCTGCCCAACAGTCAGCGTCAGCTGATGACGCTCATTCTCCGCAAACTCCTCGCATCCTCCACCTACGCCATCTATGGTACCTTCTGCAGCCTGATATCCCGTCTGGAAAAACTCATTCAGGACCAGGGCTCCTTTGCGCTGGAAGAAATCGGTGAGGACTACGAAGCCGACGAAGAATGGCTTGACGATGAAGAAGTCGAGACCGAAGACGATGCCCAGGAACTCCACCCGACCGACATCGACGGCATCAAGAAAGAGATAGCAGATCTTGTCGTCTTCCGGGACCTAGCCGCTAAAATCAAAAAGAATAGCAAAGCTGAACACCTGTTCGTTGCCCTGGAAAAATGATTCGACCAGCTGCAGCAGCTGGGAGCCCCCAAAAAGGCCCTCATCTTCACCGAGTCCCGCCGCACGCAGGAGTTCCTATATGAGCTTCTGGAGAAACGTGGCTACAAAGGTCAGCTGGTCCGCTTCAACGGCACCAACACCGACAAACAATCCACGGCCATCTACAACAAATGGCTCAAGAAATACAAAGGCACGCCCAAGGTCACCGGTTCCCTTACCGCTGACCGTCGTGCCGCCATCGTGGACTATTTTCGGGATGAGGCCACCATTATGATTGCAACGGAAGCAGCTGCTGAGGGTATTAATCTCCAGTTCTGCTCCCTGATTGTCAACTACGATATGCCCTGGAACCCGCAGCGCATTGAGCAGCGCATTGGCCGCTGCCACCGCTATGGCCAGAAGTTCGATGTTGTGGTTATCAACTTCCTCAATAAAGCTAATGCGGCTGACATCCGGGTTTATGAACTCCTGGACCAGAAGTTCCAGCTCTTCAGCGGAGTCTTCGGCGCCAGCGATGAAGTTCTGGGTAGCATTGGCAACGGCGTTGACTTCGAGAAACGCATCTCCCAGATTTATACTGAGTGCCGGACTCCGGAGGCAATAGAAGCAGCCTTCGATGCTCTGCAGGAAGAGCTCAAAAGCGAGATTTCCGAAAAAATGCTCAAGGCCCGCTCCACACTGCTGGAGGACTTCGATGTTTCTGTCCAGGAAAAGCTGAAGCTCAATCTGGCACTCAGTCTGAACAATCTCGATACCTTTGAGCGCCGTCTTTGGATGCTCACAGAATACGCCTTGGCCAAAGACGCCATTTTCGACGAAGAACATCACCAATTTATGCTGGAGAATGGCTCCCGATACGATGGCATTTACCGGCTTACCTCCGAACGAGAGTCCAAGAGCGAGCTGGTCCTTCCGTACAAGGTCCAACCGTTCCGGATTGGCCACCCGCTAGCCCAGAAGATCCTGAACACTTACAAGGATGCTCAGCTGCCCGTTGAAGCTATAGAGTTCTCATACTCGGGGAATGAGGGCAAAACGGCCCTGCTTGAGAAGATAGTTGGCCAGTCCGGCTGGCTAAAGGTGCAGAAGGTCTCCATTGACTCCTTTGAGCAGGAAGATCATCTGCTCATAGCCTGTTACACCGATGCCGGCGAGGATGTCTTCCCGGAGATTGCAGAGCGTATGCTGATGCTGCCGGCAAGCGCCATAGGCCAGGCCACTGCTGACCAGGCTGTCCTGCAGAATACGTCCATGCGCATCGAGCGGATGAAGCAAGATGTACTCTCAGAATCTGCAAACCGGAACCAGACCTTCTTTGAGGATGAAATGGATAAGCTGGACACTTGGGCAAGTGATATGAAGGTCAGCTTGGAAAGGGAGATCACTGACCTCGATGCAGAAATCAAGCTCCGGAAGGCCGAGGCAAAGAAGATGCTACAGCTCAAGGATAAAGTGGCCGCTCAGCGGAATATCAAGGAACTGGAGAAGAAGCGTGCAGACAAGCGGCAGAATCTCTATGAAGCCCAGGACGAGGTGGATGAGCAGAAAGAGGAACTGCTGACCAAGGTCGAGAAGATGCTGGAACAGAAGGTTGAGGAAAGCGAATTGTTTACTTTAAGATGGAGGTTGGTATGAGTATTCAGAATTGGCCGGAATTAGTAATTGGCTTGTTAGGTGGAGGCGCTTTAGGCAGCTTAATCACTTTTTTCATAGCTCGCCACGATAATAAGAAAGAGAGAGCTTCTTCCTTCTATCAGAGTGTTTATAATCGTTTGTCTGAGTATAACTCAGCATTGTATGGTTTCTTATATGACTTTATCAAAAACAATGCAGATATCTCTGATAGCATTGATGCCTCAAAAACGAACGAATCCTTAATTGTTCAGGAGGTTGAAAACCTTAACAAAGACATTAATAGGTTTGTTCGAAAGTGTAATCGAAGTGGGGGGCCAATAGACGATATTTGCACTCAATGTCAGAAAAAAAGAGAGAAGGTGACCACACTTTATAGTAATTTGCTTGAAGAGCAGAGTAAACAGTCTTTGCTCTTTGCTAATCAATCATCATATTGGGAGACGCGATTGGATAGCCTCAAAGATTGCGCAGCATCCTATTCAAATATGGCTGCTTTACTATCTTCCGGTGGCATTGCCAAAAAATCCATACGGAATGCGGTGAATAGAGTTGATGTCACTTCTGTCTCTATTATCGGATACAGAAAACATGATATAAAAGATGAATTTGACGTGTCGGATGTGATTATATCTCAATTGGAAAATATAAATGCGGCATTGAAAGAGTTGTCTCAAGTAATTAAGAACTAAAGAACATACTATGACATAGAATACAAAACTCGAACTTACATGGATTGGCAAGTATGATGAAAAGCCTAATGTAGAACCCAGAATTCTTATTGAAAATCCCCATTATTCATATGGCTCAATAGAAACAGGAGTTCTGCCCAACGGGAAGCTTTGGAACGGGAATATGCTAATCCACGGTGACAATCTTCTTGCTCTACGTGCTCTTGAACAGGATTATAGCAAATCAGTAAAATGCGTCTTCATAGACCCGCCCTACAATACCGGTAGCGCATTCGAGTATTATGACGATAACTTAGAGCATTCTATTTGGCTGAGTTTGATGCGCGATAGGCTTATTATCCTCAAAAACCTTCTTTCTGATGATGGAAGCATATGGGTAACACTTGATGATAACGAGGTCTTTTACTGTAAAATTTTGATGGACGAGATTTTTGGACGTTCAAACTTTGTCGGAAGCATTGTCTGGGAAAAAGCAGATAGTCCTAAAATGGATCCTCGTTATTTTTCTTCTCGCCATGATTTGATGTTGGTGTATGCTAAAAACATCGAATTGCTTCATCTCCACAGAGAAAAATCAGATGAGATTCCTGAGCATTACAATAAAGTCGATGAACAAGGACGTCGCTATTATTTGAAACCAATGCGCGTTATGGGTGGTAATGTAAGCGAGAGTTTATATTATCCGATGATTGCGCCTGATGGTACTGAAGTCTGGCCAATTTCTTCGAAAGGGCAAAAGACATGTTGGCGATGGAGTAAGAAAAAAGTTGAAGAAGAAGGAGAGAGGATTGAATGGGTTAAAGGCAATAACGGATGGTCGCTTTATTTCCGTATTTACGCAGACACAAGTAAGGGAACGCCTATCCAGACAATTTGGACGCATGAAGAAGCTGGCAGTAATAGAACATCCAAATCTGAAATTAACGCACTATTTGGTACGGATACTTTTGACACGCCGAAGCCGGAGAAATTGATCTTGAAAGTTATAAATGCATGTACTGATGAGGGAGATTTGGTACTTGACAGTTTTTTGGGTTCCGGGACAACCTCTGCTGTAGCACATAAAGCAAATAGGCGCCATATTGGTATTGAAATGGGAGAGCATGCATACTCCCATTGTGTAACGCGTTTGAAAAAGATAATAGACGGCTCAGACAATGGAGGTGTTACTGGAAAACTTGGATGGAAGGGTGGTGGCGGTTTCAAATTCTATGAATTAGCGCCTTCACTTTTGAAGAAAGATGCCCACGGACATCTGGTTATCAACAAGGAGTACAACGCAGATATGCTTGCTGCAGCAATGGCCAAGATGGAAGGTTTTACCTATGAACCCTCCACTGATACCTTCTGGAAGCAGGGCCTTAGCTCCGAGACTGACTTCATCTTCACCACAACCCAGTTTGTGACGGTGGAGTCGCTGGGCGCTATTCTGGATACCATGGCAGACGGAGAGACCCTGCTGGTCTGCTGCAAGGCTTTCCAGCCCGAGTGTAAGAACTTCTCTTCCAGAATCTCTGTGAAGAAGATTCCCTCCGTACTCCTGGGCCGCTGCGAATTCGACCACGACGACTACTCCCTGAACATCATCGAACTTCCACAAACAGAAGAACTCGATGACAACGAAGACCTGGATAACTCACCGGAAACATTCTCTGATGACACGTCATCGGAGCCGTCATTATTCTAATAATATGGGAAACGTAGTCTATCTGTTCGGCGCAGGAGCCAGTTATGGTGTTAGGGATAAACAGACGCCCCGGTTGGATTATAGTCTTGAATATCGGGACTATAAGGGGGAGCATCAAGAGATTAAAGGCTCAGCACCCAATATCATTGAAGGTCTTCCTGTTGTGCCGGAATTGCCGGAGCGAATGGATTACGTGCGGTATCTGATCAAGAAAGAAATCAAGGACTTTGCTATCGATGCAAAACCGGAGGCCTCAATGTCTGAAGACCTGGAAGAAAACTTAGCCTGGCTTCAGGAGGCCTCTCGTGGCCATGCCACAGTGGATACTTTTGCCAAAAAACTCTGGATTACTCACAGAGACGATGAATACAAGAAACTCAAGCATACCCTCAGCGCTTATTTCATGTTGGAACAGCTCCTCAACAAGACGGATAAACGGTATGATGCATTTTTCGCTTCGATACTTGGTGAGGAAGCAGTAAATCTTCCTTCCAATGTCTGTATTCTGTCCTGGAACTATGACTGCCAGTTTGAACTTGCCTACTCAGAGTATTACAGACATACTGGTCTGAATGAATTGGAGAACCAGCTCCATTTTTATCATAAAACTACGGGGAACGTGAACTACCATGATGACAATAAATTCAGCATCATCAAACTGAACGGTTCCGCTTTCATGTATGATTTAAGCACCAGAGATGCTATTGACCCGTTCTTAATACAGGACAGCATGAGAGATATTGCGAGAGTTGCCTCAATTTGTAATAATGATAGCAACAAAAGATGTGCTCTTTCTTTTGCCTGGGAGCAATCAGATACATGGTTCACGGATAGGATTCATAAAAACATAGCCAATGCCGATACGCTCGTTGTAATCGGTTACTCCTTCCCATATTTCAACCGGAATATGGATAAGTTCCTGTTCCAGTCTATGCCAGGGCTCAAAAAGATTTATCTTCAGGACATTGATCCAGACACGATAGAGCAATCTGTTACGAATCTTCTGACAGCGTCCCATACGACTGTTAACAAAACCAAGATAGAGAAAAAATACCATACACAGCAATTCTACTTGCCTCCAGAATTATAGTATGAACACAACTGCCAATTTCATAAAACAACGCCTTTCCCTCCGTGAACCGCTTGCGGAGGCCCTGGACGTTGTCGCAAAGATTTCCGACACCCTCGACCTGAAGAAACCGGATGCCGGAGCTGATTACGCTGCCTACCTGGAAGACCAGCTGGCCAAGGCAAAGACCGTCTGTCCCACGTGCCGAGACTTTGAGCGCGACTTCCCGTCATTCGCCTTCTCCATCGCCACAGGTATCGGTAAAACCCGCCTGATGGGGGCCTGTATTGCCTATTTGTATATGGCCAAAGGCATCAAACATTTCTTTGTGCTGGCCCCTAACCTGACGCTATACGAGAAATTGAAGCGGGACTTTGGCGACCCTTCCTATGAGAAATACGTCTTCAAGGGAATCGCCGAGTTTGTCAGCAAGCCGCCCATCGTCATCGACGGCGACAACTACAACAATTTCCAGCTGCACGGCGGCAACCTGTTTGACGCGGTGGAAATCAACGTCTTCAACATCGCCAAGTTTAACACCGACAGCAAGGAGAGCAAGCGGGGCGCACCCCGTATGCGCCGGCTGTCCGAATATCTGGGCCAGTCTTATTTCGATTATCTGGCCAGCCTCCCGGATCTGGTTATCCTGATGGACGAGGCGCACCGCTACCACGCCGATGCCTCCAAGAAAGCCATCAATGAGCTGCATCCCATCCTTGGCCTGGAGATGACGGCTACGCCTACCGACGAGAAAGGGAAATCCTTCAAGAACATCGTCTATGAGTACAACCTCGCGCAGGCCCTTGACGATGGCAAGTACGTGAAGATTCCGACGGTTGCCAAGCGAAGGAACTACCGAAAAGGTGATCTCACAGACAAGGAGGTGGATATCATGAAGCTGGAGGATGCCATCAGTATCCACAAGAATACGAAGAAGCATCTGGAACTGTATTCCAAAGACCACAACTGCGAATTGGTCAAGCCCTTCATCCTCGTGGTCTGTAAAAACATAGCCCACGCAGAGGAGACGAAAAAGCTTCTGGAAGAGGAGTTGTTCAACGGCGAGTTCAAAGGAAAAGTGCTCCAGATTGACTCCTCCACCAAGAAAGAGGAGGAAGTTGACAGGCTGTTTGTCTCGCTGGAGAAGCCGGACAACGAGATTGAAATCGTCATCCACGTCAATATGCTCAAGGAAGGATGGGACGTGACCAACCTCTACACCATCGTCCCGCTCCGCACCGCAGATGCACCTATCCTCGTCGAGCAGTCCATCGGCCGAGGCCTGCGTCTTCCTTACGGAGGCAAGCGTACCGGCGTCCGCGACGTGGATACGCTCACGGTGATTGCCCACGACAATTTTGAAGCCGTCATCGCCGCCGCCCAGAAGGGCAATTCGGTCCTGAAACGCCTGTCTTACATTGACATTGAAGACCAGGACTACATCACAGAAAAGAGCGAAGTGGTCAACGCCCAGACGCAGTTCGACTTCAAGATTCAGGAGATTCAGGAAAAGGCCAAGACTGAGACCGAGAAGAAAGCCGCCGAAGTGGTATGCGATGCCCGTAAGGCTGCCTGGGAGGTGATTTCTGACATGCCGCGCCTGATGGGACAGTCACTCTCCGCAATAGGCCAGACGCTGATACATACAAAGGAAGACCTCAAGAAGCCCGAGATGGTGAACATCATCAAGCAGTGCACCATCCAGAAGATTGAGCAGGAAGCCCAGAAGGAATCCCCTCTGTTCGCCGAAGAATACGCAAAACCGCGAATCGAGGAAGTTGAACAGGTCATCCAGAAGATTATCTATGACTACGTGGAGAACATCATAGAAATCCCGCGTATGACCGTCCAACGGGAGCAATTCAAGGCTGAATACAAATGGTTTGACCTCGATACCCGGATAGGCTTTGACTACCCCTCAACCCCGGAAGAAATCATTCGCCAGGGTCTCGTGGACAAGGTGACAGAAATCATGAGCGTAGAATCAGGCCGCACCTACGACGACCCGGTGGACCAGATTGTCTCCGAACTCATCAACTACGATGACGTGGACTATGATGAGAACGCAGATTTGCTCTATTATCTGGCCGAAGCTGCCTACAAAGCCATCGAGGAACACGCAGACAACAAGAAGGATGCTCCCAGAATCGTGTACAACTTCCGCAAGGGAATCGCCAAGACCATTTACGAACAAATGAAGGCCCACTTCGTCATAGAGTCTCTGGGCTATTCCAAGCCCAAAGTCCTGCCCTTCACCGGAATCGTACAGCAGCACCTTATCGCCGTAGAAGGATTTGGACGCATCGACTACCGCACCGTCGTTAAGCCGGCCCTGGTCCGCAAGTTCATCTACACCGGTTTCTTGAAGTCCTATTACACGGAAAGCAAGTTCGACAGCACGACAGAGCTGGACTTTGCCAATGTCCTCGAAACCGACAACGCAGTCCTCCGCTGGCTCCGTCCGGCACCCACCCAGTTCAACATCTATTGGGGCAACGGCGCACATCGTTACGAGCCTGACTTCGTGGTCGAAACCGCTGATGCCATCTACCTGGTGGAAACCAAAGCGGCCAATAACCTTGAAGACCCGGATGTCCTGACCAAGAAGAAAGCAGCCCTGGAATACTGCAAAAACGCCAGCGAATACACCGCAGCCAACGGCGGCAAGCCCTGGAAATACGCCCTCCTCGCCCACGACGTCGTGGACCGTACCTCCAGCTTCCAATACCTGATGGCCTTCGCATAATATTAACAACACACGAGATATGAAACCCGACAGAATGTCCACCATTGAGGCTTGTATCGATGATATTCGTTCAGCCTACGATGACCTCGAAATGGTCAAAGATGAAGAGCAGGACGCATTCGACAATATGCCCGAAGGACTACAGGAGAGCGAACGGGGCGATATGATGCAGGAGGCTATTGACACTCTTGATGATGTGCTGATGACGCTCAACGATGCGTTGTCAACCCTCGACGAAGTTACGAGCCCCGTCGATGAAGACCTGATTATGGAGAAGGATCCTTGGGATGACCTGGAAGAAGGCGATGCCGTCATCCACAAAAGCTGGGGCGAAGGTGTCATTACCAGCCTTGACGGGAAATACTGTTTTGCCAAATTCCCCGAGAAAGAGGCCCGTTTCGGCTTCCCGGACGCATTTGAAAGAGGTTTTTTACAGATTAAGAAGTAGCCGCCATGAATAATTCGAGAAGAAAAACCATTGCCAGAAGTCTGGCCACCCTTCAAAAGGCACACGAGAAACTCCAAGCCGCACTCGAAGAAGAAAAGAAGGCCCTGCAGAACATCCCCGATGACGACGACCACGAAGACCAGCGCGACGCCATCGACGAACTCATCGGCAACCTCGAAGAAGGCATCTCCACCCTCGGCGACGCCATTGAGAGCCTTGATTCCGCTGACTTTTAATCACCACCCCTAACGTTAGCTCCGCATTACCGCTATGAAGTCCGAAGAAGTAGCCCTCCCGTGGTTCCCTATGCCCATAAGATTTTCGTGGCGGGGAACCACGACGCATGCCTATATGGTGCCGTCATTGACGGACTTGACTCCAATTGCCATTATCTGTGCAACAGTTCGGTGGAGATAGACGGCGTGACATTCTATGGGGTCCCCATGTTTATGGAGGACTGTAGACAGTCCTGCGGCATCGTCCCCTTCCATGTCACTGATGAAATGCCTTATGATCAATTCCGGACAGCAATGGACAGACGTTTCAAATGGGATTTGGGGAAAGGAGCAGATATCGGAGCATTGTGGTGATATAAAGTCTTTGTTGGAATTGAGAGAATCAATATTGCGCTAGCATGGACACCAACTCTAACATTGACTACTATGCTTTAGACTTCTATTTCGCAAAAATAAACTTTTACATCTTTTGCGAAATAGAAGCCCATGGCTAATCAAGAAGCCAATCTGCTATATCAATGATTTGGATCCCCTCATACTGATAGGAATCGTGACGAGTTCTGGCCAACACTATCTTAGGATAGGCATCTGCTATTTTCAGCAAAGGTCCCACCTCCCGTGAGAACGTATCGGTATTTGAAATGTTGTCAGATACTTGAATGTATAGTTTTTCGTTCTGCTTCAGGGCTACAAAATCAATTTCTTTCTTGTAAAGGAAACCTGCATATAATTCATATCCTCGTCTCATAAGTTCAATCGCGACAATGTTCTCGTAAATCCTTCCATAGTCTAGGTTCCTGGTCCCGAGTTTGGAATACTTGAACGCATGATCCGCCATATAATATTTATCTTGAGACGCGAGATACTTCTTCCCTCGAATGTCGTATTTTCGCACTTTATAAAACGCGAAGGCATTGCATAGATAATCAACATACTTTCCCACCGTCTTGTCGTTTGTCTTGATTTTCTTTGCAATCAGAGAGTCTGCGATGTTCCTGACCGATGTTATGTTTGATGCATTGTCCAAAAGAAAGTCGCAGACAGAATACAGAAGCTGGACATTCCTGATCTTGTATTTCTGTTTGATATCTCTTACTATTAACGTGTCAAAAACTGTGCGGATATATTTAAATTTGTCCTCAGAACTCTTGTAAAGGTACGAGCCTGGCATGCCGCCCTCGTGTGAGTACCTATCGAAAGCTTCATAAATGTCGCTTGGTGTATAGTATGCGCAAAATTCCTTAAACGAGAACGGATATATCTCTATCTCATACGCCCGTCCTGTGAACAACGTGGCCAGGTCGCTGCTCAACAGAAAAGCATTTGAGCCGGTGATGTAGATATCATACTTCCCGCATTCGTGGAGGCTGTTGATTGCCTTCTCAAAGCCGGAGCACATCTGAATCTCATCGATGCATACGACATTCTCCTGTCCCTGGATATATCGGCTGTTTACGAAGTCATATAACTTGTGGTACTCCATTAGTCCTTCAAATTCAGTAAGATTGAAATTTACATGAATGATGTTGCATTCCGGAGAAAGACCTTTCCTGTTCTCAATGAATGCCTCCATCAATTTCGATTTCCCAGAACGTCTTATGCCTGTAATTACCTTGATGTCAGGCGTTCCCGCGACATCAATCATCTTTTTCAAATAACCGATTCTTTCTATGAGTTTCATATCTGCCATCTGTTTTCATTTCGCAAAGTTAACAAATTTTCAATTTTGCGAAATATAATGATTCTTGTGTTTACTGAACATTAGTCATTCAAATAGCTATGGACAATCGCTAGGATTCAATCATCGAACAAGTTATTCATCGTACATCCACATATTACATATTACGGCTGGCTTAGTGGATTGAATTGATTATGCTTTGACAGATATACGAAATTTCCGGAGCATTGATTGCTGGATGTGTTTTTATAATTCAACCAGAATCGCCGCAGTCAATGGTGCTGCGCAATCCCAACGCCACTATTATGATACTGAGCCGCCCTGTTTGTTTCGCAAACGTTTTTGTTATTTTTTTTAAACACGTTGATGGAACGAAATATTTTGCTAAATTTACAACATCCAATAGTTCGTTAATTTTTCCAGTGCCTAAGCGGCCCTGGCAGTAAATAAAACCAGTTCTTTGAAAAGTTTGTCAATAACTTGTGGGTCCGGTCGCAGACCGGACACGCAAATAAATCTGTTGAGCATATAGGCGTTATGGATAATCGACTTGCAAGAGGATATTGAGAATGGTATTCCCAGTTCCTTACATGCGACCTTGGCGATGTTGACGCTCGCGAAGGATGCGTTCCTGTGGAACTCAAGTTTTCTGAGATCGGTTGACTGGCAGTCATTCAGAGCGGCATAGTGCTTCCCGTCCCTGAAGCAAAACTCCAATTGGAAACGTGTTCTATAGCAATTAATTACATCCTTGACACTCATCGCGTCATCGGTACTGAAGTATATTTGCCACTTTGTCATATCCTCTTCGTCAGGATACCATACGGCAACCTTGATGAAGCGTTTGAGTGACTTGGAATAGGCTTTAAGTCCGAAGAGGCGGCCCCTGTCCACCTCCGCCTCCTCACATCTGGAGAGGTCAAGATTGGAGAAGTCAACCTTGCCGTCGTACCACTTCGGATGGCCTCTTTTCCCGGTGGGCTTCTGGATTGTGGGATAGAACAACACGGCGTCATTCCGGAGCCTGCTTATCACGTGGAAGCCTTCCCTGAGCAGAGGACTGACGAATGTCTCCTTTGAGAAGAAAGCGTCAGCCACTATCAGGCGCGAGATCTTCTGGAGCCTCTCCTTGAGGATGATCAGGTTCTGGCAGTACCATTCGACGAGGTTGTAGTCCATCCCCTCAAGAGATTTGGCGTCAGGTGTCTGTATGGCGCCCAGCGTCATACAGTCGTGGTTGTCCACATCAATGACGTCGACCCCGAAGATCTCCTGGCCACGCTTCATCTCGCCGGCGACGCCGGACCAGAACCTGCCTATCCAAGGCGTTTTCTTTCCGGACTTGGGGAGAAAGCTTGGATCCACGGCAATGGCAAGCAGATTTCCAGTCAGAGCCTTTCTGACCAGATGCTCGTTGAAGGATAACCAGTCGAAAGTCTCATTCGCGAAGTTGTTGCGGTAGGTCTGTTCAGAGAACTCTCCGTATCTGCCCATCTGAAGGAAATTGACCTTGCCGGGGATTGCCATAAAAAGTTTAAGCGTGTCCATAAACACTTTCTCAAATTCTCAAAAGGTTTGCTTATCTTTGCCGCTGATTTGAGGGCCTCAAGGCACTCGGATTGGTATTCCATAAGTAGGTTTGATGAACTCATGACTTAAAGTGGTTGGATACTCTAAGTTACAAATAATTAGCGACTTATGCAATACTTTTGTTATCCTGTCATCAATGTTTCTGACATTTTTCCGGAGTCCTTCCGGACCTTTCATCAGCTTGCCAAGCGACAGTTATTGACAGTATTTCAATGAACTTTTATATAGCGGAACCGGTCACCCGGCTTCCATTGTTTAACTTTTTAGTACGGTATATTTTTACCGAAGTATTGACAATCAGAACTTCATTCCTGCCACTGTGGAAGTGGAATCTCCTTGGTTGTCCTTCCGTGCGGAGGGCATGGAAATCAGGATCGGATCTAATGTATCCCTTCCGCAATCCGCAGGAGCATCCGTTCCGGAATCATTGGTGACCATTGATGAAGATGGTGTCTATCATGTCATTGTCATGAGCCTGGAACAGAGGGTGGTCATTGACAGGATTAAAATTTTCCAAAATGGATTATTTGATTTGGATTATTCAAAACGGATAATTATTTTTGCTAAAAATGTAGCTCGTTATGAAAACAATTCATAATCCGTTTATAACCAGAGGGTATATCCCAGATGAATGTTTCTGTGGCAGAGTCAGCGAGACGCAGAGGTTGACAAAATCATTGATGAACGGGAATGATGTGGTTCTGTTCTCGCCTCGCAGAATGGGCAAGACGGGGTTGATAACGCACGTGTTCGAGCGGGAGGAAATCAAACGTTCTTACTACACGTTTTTTGTTGATATTCTGCACACTACAAGTCTCAGGGAGTTCACTTTCTTTTTGGGTAAGGAAGTGTTCAGGGCGTTACAGCCAGCCGGAAAGAAAGTACTTGATAAGCTTGTCAGTGCGTTGAAGTCGCTTCAGGGCAAGATAACCTACGATTCCGTTACCGGACAGCCTTCGTTCGGTGTGAGCCTTGGGGATATTCAGCGGCCGGAGTTCACATTGGAAGAGATATTCAATTACCTCGACAATGCGGGGAAGCCGTGCCTCGTCGCGATTGATGAATTTCAGCAAATAAATGAATATGAGGATGGTAACGTCGAGGCTCTCCTTCGCGGGCATATTCAGAAAATGAAGAACTGCCATTTCGTGTTTGCGGGAAGCAAGAGGAGCATTATGAGCGCGATGTTTCAGTCCCCGGCTCGTCCTTTCTATAAAAGTGCTGATCCATTGGAACTGAAGGCTCTCGATAAAGACATTTACTCAGATTTTGTCGGGAAGATGTTCAATGAATATGGCAAGAGGATAGCCAAAGCGGTGGTTGAGTACGTCTATGACTTGTTTGAAGGATATACTTATTACATGCAACGTGTCTTTAATGAGGCTTTCGCGTCGATAGATAGGGGAGAGGAGTGCTCTATTGAAGTGATACGGATGTCAATAGACAACATATTGTTGATGAATGAGGTTCAGTTCGCCGAGCTGATGTCTAGCCTGACAGAAAACCAAAAACGAGTTCTGTCCGCCATCGCGAACGAGGCGCGCGTGCGTAATGTCAACACGTCCGCTTTTATTAACCGCTACCAGTTATCCACCGCCAGCGTTGTCAACGCCGCCATCCGCAAACTCCTCAAGGAAGACATCATCACCGTTGATTTGAAGGAATATTCCATCCCGGACAAGTTCCTCTGGCTCTGGGTCAATCGGCAGTACAATAACGCTTGATGCTGGATCGATGGCAAGTGACGTGGCAAGTGGCGGAACACAAGTGACGTGTTTCCGTCACGATGATTCTTGCGTGAAAATGTGTATATTTGTAGGCTTTTAGTGAGCGTTATGGAATATGCCGGTACGTAGTCGCCGGGAGAGGGGGGAGTTGCCGAGGCATATTCAGATGACTTTGAGAATTTTTAAAGTACAACAATACTATGACACAGGACGAACTGTTCAAGGTGCTGGTGGCACATTGCAAGGAGTACGGGTTCATATTCCCGTCAAGTGAGATTTATGACGGACTGGCCGCGGTCTATGACTATGGCCAGATGGGCGTCGAGCTGAAGAACAACATCAAGCAGTACTGGTGGAACGCTATGACAAGGCTGAATGAGAACATCGTCGGCATTGATTCCTGCGTGTTCATGCACCCTAAGACTTGGGTGGCTTCAGGCCACGTGGCGGCGTTCAATGACCCGCTCATCGACAACAAGGACTCCAAGAAGAGGTATCGCGCCGACAATCTGATCGAGGACTATCTCGGCAAGATCGAGGAGAAGATGAACAAGGAGGTCGAGAAGGGCCGCAAGAGGTTCGGAGATGCCTTCGACGAGGAGCAGTTCCGCGCCACTAACCCTAACATTCTGAGGGAGAAGGCGAAATATGACGAGGTTCACAACCGTTATGTTGCAGCCGAGCAGGCCAACGACCTCAAGGAGTACAAGCAGATCATCCTTGACTGCGACATTGTGGATCCGATTTCCGGCACGAAGAACTGGACCGACGTGCGTCAGTTCAACCTGATGTTCTCTACCCAGATCAGCAACACCGGCGAGGCGGACGACAAGATCTACCTGCGTCCGGAGACGGCACAGGGAATATTCATTGAATATCTCAACGTCCAGAAGACGGGCCGCATGAAGATTCCGTTCGGAATCGCCCAGATCGGAAAGGCGTTCAGAAACGAGATCGTCGCGAGACAGTTCATATTCAGAATGAGAGAGTTCGAGCAGATGGAGATGGAATTCTTCTGCCGTCCAGGCACCGAGATGGAGTGGTTCAAAAAGTGGAAGGAGAACCGCATGAAATGGCACGTCAACCTCGGGATGGGTGCCGAGAACTACCGTTTCCACGATCACGAGAAACTGGCCCACTACGCCAACGCCGCGACCGACATCGAGTTCAACTTCCCGTTCGGTTTCAAGGAGTTGGAGGGAATCCACTCCCGTACCGACTTCGACCTCGGCAACCATCAGAGACTCTCCGGAAAGAAGATCCAGTACTTCGACCCGGAGACCAACGAGAGCTACGTTCCTTACTGCGTGGAGACTTCCATCGGTGTGGACCGTATGTTCCTCGCAGTGCTGAGCCATTCCTACAAGGTCGAGCAGCTTGAGAACGGCGAAACCCGCGTCGTGCTGGGCATCCCGGCGCCGCTTGCCCCTGTCAAGGTGGCCGTGTTGCCTTTGATTAACAAAGACGGCCTGCCGGAGAAGGCTCAGGAGGTGATGAACGATCTCAAGTACGATTTCAACTGCCAGTACGATCCTAAGGACTCCATCGGCAAGCGCTACCGCCGCCAGGACGCCATCGGCACGCCGTTCTGCGTGACCGTTGACCACGACTCGCTGAACGACAACTGCGTCACCATCCGCGAGCGCGACACCATGGAGCAGAAAAGGGTTCCGATCGCCGAGCTCCGCACCATCATCGACAAGGAAGTCAACATGAACAACCTTCTTAGGAAACTTTAGTTTTTTGAATATTCAAACCGCCCGGTCGCTGTGGTTCGGCAAACTCACCAACCATCAAAGCGGCCGGGTGGTTTTGTTATTGATCATATTCAGCGGTTCCAGAACTAGTATGGTCACTGAGCCTGCCGAAGTGACAGAAACCTTATAACAGAAACTTTATAAGCAAAGAGAACCTCTGTTCTGAATTTTTGTAACGTGAAAAATTCAGGTTAGAGGTTCTCTTTGCAGGTTTAGTAACCGTAAAAATAACTTGCCTCTTACTTATGACCCAGAAAGACAGGCAGTGAGGTAACTACAATCGTGCAGAGTAACCACTGCAAGGCAATGCCGTCTATGGATCAAATGCCCGTAGATCTAAAATTTCAGCTCCACACGGATCGGGTAGTGGTCGGAAGGTTTGCAGAAGCCCTTGATCTTGCGCGGATCACGGACAGACTTTGCGAAACCGCTACGGATGATCTCCGCGGAACGGACCTTCTTGAAAAGAGGCTCGGTCATGTAAACGAGGTCAATTCTTTTCCCGGAAAGTGTAGTTGGCTGAAAATCATTAGGGTACAACTTCTCAATGATGTCGATGTACGGAGTGTTGTTCCTGATGTAGTCGTGCACGAGGAAATCTTTGTCATCCTCGGCCATCTTGTAAACGTGGTTGTCCACACGTGATCTGGCGTTGAAATCCCCGAGCATCATCCAGTACTGCGAAGCCGCCTCGGGAACGCTCTCGATGGTCTGCTGGCAGATATATTCCATTTCCTTGGCTCTGAACAGGGCTCCTTCCTTGCGTTCGGTACTTGCCTTCTTGTCATCAGCCATATATGTGTACTTGTACGGCCATGAGTGGATGGTGACGATGTTGAGGGTCTTGTTGCCGACCTCCACCTGAGCTACTCCGGCTCCATGGACAACAATGACATCATCACCGTTGCCGTTGACCCTCTTGACTATACGGATAGGGTATTTTGAGGTGATCACCTGCGGGAAAGTGTCTCTCTTGCCGCTGACAAGCACATAGTTGTGTCCGTAGCGTTTCGCAAGAATATCCCAGTTCCAAGGGAGATAGGCATCCTCACAGTTCTCGATCCTGTCACCGGAATCCGTGAAGTAACGGGACTCGGCCTCGCACCAGACACAGATGTCCGGATCCTCGGACTTGACGAAATCCACGAAATTGTCATAATTGTTTCCCTGGTCGGACCACATTCCGTTCTGGATGTTCCAGTAAAGGATCTTCAGATCGCGCCCCGCCGCCGGGAAAGCCAGCGCCGAGACGATAACCGAGATGACCGCGACAAATAATTTCTTACGCATAAATATTCTTGTTTTAATATTCTCTGATATGCAAAATTAATAAAATGCTAATGAATATACCCGCTTAGGTTCCATCCTTTTTTGATGTGGCGGATAACTTGTTGATAAACAGATAATAAAACAATCACCTTCAGGGAAAATAATCTGAAGGTGATCGCTTTAATGCTTGATGGATAGACAGTTATCCGCCACGGTCATTATTTCATTGACGTGACCTGATAAGGTGTCTGCAGGGCGTAACGGGCGGCCTGAAGGGCCACAGGGGCGTTGGCATCGGTGACAGGGGTCGAGTAACTGCCGGATGTCGTGCTGGAATTGCCGTACCTGTAGGTGTTCTTGTCAAGCTTCACGTTGTCGAAGGACGGGGAGATGAGTTTCTCGAAGACCATACAGGCGGCAGCGTAACGGCTGATCCCGTAGTCCATATGGTAGCCGTCACGGGTGAGGCACATCCCGTTGTTCAGATCCGATGTCCTGAGGTTCTGGAGGCAGGTGCCTGTGGCGATCACATCCTTGAACGGGATGTCGGCCATTAACTTCTTGGTCATCCCGACGATGACATTGTACATCTCCTCCGTGGTCGTGAAGTTGATCTGTCCCCGGTCGGCCGTGGCGATCTTGTTCATATCGTGGTAGGCCTGTGACATTATGAAATAGAAGTCCGGAGTCTTGTCCGGGCAGTCCGCCTTTATCTTGTCCACAAGGCCCTGGAACGCCGATTTCTGGCTTGCGGTCCAGTCCCACGCCACCGCGCGTCCGGTGTGCTCCTGAATGGTCACGATGTCCCATTTGTCGCTGGAGATGATCTCGTGCAGGCTGTGGCCGGTGACATCAGTCCAGGATGTCGCCCCGTTCTCGCATCTGTAGCAATGATAGTCAACAGAGGATGTGTAGCCGTCGTTATATTCATAGACACGCCGTCCGCCTATAATACTCCCGGATTTTAATACAGGTGCTTAAGTTAAAAAACAATAACTTCGCACCATGAAGCAGACAAGGAAAAAGTACGACGCCAAGTTCAAGGCAAAAGTGGCCATTGAGGCCCTCAAAGAGCGCGAGACACTCAATGAACTCGCAGCAAAGTATGAGCTGTCACCAGTGATGATCAGCCGTTGGAAAAAGGAGTTCCTTGAGAACTCAGCCGCAGCTTTCGAAACCCCGAAGATGGATGAAGTTGCGTTCGAGAAGCAGAAGGACAGATATCTCCGTAAGATAGGCGATCTGGAGATGCAGCTGGATTTTGCCAAGCGGGTATCCAGGAAATTGGGGATAGAGATACCCCCAGACGACTGATTTCCCCGAAGAGCAAGGTCAGCATCCAGAAGCAGTGCAAGATCCTTGGCTTGAGCCGCACGGCTCATTACTACAAGCCCAAAGGCGAGAGCGAGGAGAACCTGCATATTATGAAGAAGATCGATAAGGAGCACATTGAGCACCCAGCTAAAGGCGTAGTGGGTATGACAGACTTTCTTCTCGAAAACAACTTTAGGGTCGGTCTCCGCAGAGTGCGTCGTTTAATGCGCCTGATGGGCATACAGGCCGTATACAGGAAGCGCTCACTGAGCACTTTGGGCACAGCCAAATATATCAAGCCTTATCTGCTGAGAGGACTCAAGGTTGACCACAGGAATCATGTGTGGAGCATTGATATCACATACATTCCCATGAAGAACGGCTTTATGTATCTGACCGCAATAATTGACGTCTACAGTTGCTTCGCCTTCGAAACCGGCATCCATTAGCGTTGGCAGACAACAGACTGTCTGTCAACGAATAAAGCGAACTCGTGGTACCGAAATCCGTACCACGAGTTCGCTTTTTCCGCACGTAAACAGCATCTTGGGTGCCATGTGTTTTTCCTTGGCATCAGAAGTCGGATAGGAGTGGTTTTGGGAGTCGTTTGCAAAGACGCCTGGAAAAATAACTATAGAGGAAACTCTTCCAGTAAGCCTCCCGTCATCTATGATTCCTGTTACCTCCCGTGCGCCATGGCGCCTGTTTCGCTCACGAGAGCGGCCTCCTGTTACCTCTCGTGCGCCGAAACGCCCGAATTGCTCACGGGGGTTTCCGGTTTCCGGATGCGGCCATTACCATAGAGACCAAAACGTCACCACCTCTCTCCTGAAGCAGATAGACGGACGAGTTACGAAATTCGTAACTTTCGTGCTGGTTAATTACTTGAGAATAAAATAATTAAATAAGAAAACTCCTACCGCGTGGAGGACACTCCTTTTTTGTCGCTGATTATAATGTAATCAGCCTCCACGACCATCTTATATTGCCTTTAATGCGCCGAAATGGTCGGCAAGGTCACTGAGCCTGTCGAAGTAACCCGCAAAGGAGTGGCGCATAGTTTCCAAGGCGGGCCGAAAAAGGTGATGCTGAAATGAGACTAAATCAGATGGAAGGTCTGTGAATATTTATATTTCCTCTAAAAAACTGTTTCTTTCTTATGTGAAGGGCGTAATAATCGCAGATTTTTATATAAGTTTGCATATTAACTCTTAGAGCGATAATAGGCAATGAATAATACAATTACCATTAACCGAAATCCGGCAGGAATATATTTCATAGGCATTCTGCTCTGTGCCCTGACGTTGTCATCCTGCGCGGGCAAGGAGGTAACTCAGGCATTGTCCCGGGCGGATGAATTGATGTGGACCAAGCCCGACAGCTCGTTGGTAATTTTGAAATCACTTGACACCACCGCTTTGCACGGCAAATCCCAGAAAGCGAGATATTCTTTACTCTATTCAATGGCTCTAGATAGGAACTATGTTGAGACTACGGATGCCCGTATCATAATGCCAGCCGTTAAGTACTACGAGCGTCACGGCTCTCAAGATGACAGACTTAAGGCATTGTTTTACTTTGGACGAATGCAGGTAAATGCCGGAGAGTATGACAAGGCGGTGGTGACTTTGTCCAGAGCGTTGGAATATTCAGATGAGGTTAGCGATATGAGAATGCTTGGCTTCGCTTATTCGGAGATAGCGTATTCATATTCGCAGACAAAGAATTTTTCTGAAAGCCGTCAATACTATAGTAAGGCTGAGTCTTTTTTTTATAAGGCAGGTGAACATCGTTATTCTTGTATGATGGTGCTGGGCAAGGCGAATGATTGCGTCAGCAGCCTTGCTTGGTCTGAGGCGGACTCTTTATTAAAAAACATTGTCGCTGATGAGTCTTTTCCAACAGATCTCAAGGCGGATGCGATGGCCACTTATGGTCGTATGCTGACGTTCTGTCCTTTTTCTGATTATGGAAAGGCTGTGTCGATGTTTGAAAGGTCAATGACATTGTTTGAGGACAATCATCCACGTAATGTTAATGATGAGTGTGTTTATGCTTATGCCTTGGCGAAAGTAGGCAGGATGAAGGAAGCAAAGGAAATCTTCACAAAACTAGATGGACAAGGCTTTGGAGCTATTCCGGTTTATAGGTATTGCCTTAGTCAAGTAATGAGATTGGAGGGGGACAACTCCGGAGCCTATACTCTGCTTTTGGAATCTTTGAGAGGATATGATTCTAAGACTATGCAGATACAGTCTCAATCCTCTGCACTGGCTCAGAGAAACTATTATAGACTGCTTAGTTCGGAAAGGGAACAGAGTATGCTGATTCAGCGCTTTTGGACAGCGATAGTGGTATTCATCTCCATCATTATGATAGTGATTATCTCTATATTATTGTATAAAAGATACTTAAAGGCTGAGAGAGAACGCATAAAATTAGTGCTCTTGAACGAGACCTCTGAAAACAAGTTAGCCGAAAGCGATAAGTCTAAGGAGAAAATGCTTAAGGATATTTCGGTTATTCAAACTGATTATCTGAAATTATACAAAAGCCAATGTCGGTGGGTGTCGGAGTTTGCGGAGATTTTATGTGACTCAAAAAAGAAAGATTCAAAATCAAGACAGTCAGAGGTATATGGAAGGATATATAGAATAGTATCCGGAATTAATTCAAACGACAACGTAGGTCAGCTTGAGTTTGAATCAGAATTAAACAGAACCTATAACAATGTAATGAAAAGATTCAGGCAGGACTATGCTGATTTATGTGAAGCGGACATTCGGTTGTTCAGTTGTGTTGTCGCTCAATTCGATGCCGTCTTGATACTTAAAATTTTTAACCTACCAAGCAAAGATGCGGTTTATATGAGAAAAGCCAGATTGAAGGAAAAGATACGGCAAAGCGATTCAACGGACAAAGAACGTTACCTTCTTTTCTTTTAGTGTTAGTGTTAATTGCTTTATTATTAATGTATTAAACCAATAGTTTTTAAGCGTTTTCAATCGTTTTTTTTGTTCAAGCGGTTGAATAATAGTAACTTATGGCTGCTTTGGGTTGGATTTTATCTAACTCTTTTTGCCTAATATCGTTTGTGACGCATTGTACGGCCTGTTTTCCATATAATCAATGTTGGGTTATTTTTACCAAAGATAATATTCGTTATTACGAACTTTGCACGGTGAAAATAACAAACTAATATGTATTTAAAATATTTACTAAAAGCAGTTTGTCTGCTCCTGTTACTGTCATCGACATCTGTTTATTCAGGTAATGTTTATGCACCAAACGACGAAGAGTCGATAGTGATAATTCCTGTTGAACAGAGTTTTAATCATCGGCCACATTCTAAAGCCTTTGTTCCTTTTGAGGCTAACTATAACGCGGGACTTGCTTCTGTGTTGGTGCGCTTTATAAAAGATGTCGGTGAAGTTGAAATCTCAATCCGGAATCTATCATCTGGAGAATACAACGATTACACGATTAATAGTAAAATCGGATCTATTGTGCTACCGATTTCAGGAGATTCTGGTGACTATGTAATAACGTTCACTTTACAAAATGGAAAGCAATTCATAGGAGAGTTTTCTATATAACCGCTATTCAAAAACAATAATCTTATTTTTTATCAATAATCAGCTATGTTATCAATTAAACAATTAAAACGAATGGCTATCGTTATGGTGGCCGTCCTCACAGCGTGTACAAGTGAGGTGATCAGTGATTTATCTGATGTTTCAGAGGAACCATCGGTTCCTGTATTTCAAGAGAAAGAACTTCGTCAATTCTCTTCTCCTGAGGAAGTGGTATCAGCTATGGATAACTATTCCATTAAAACCAGATCTGATGATGGATTTGTATCTTATCTTGAAACCGTAATGGAGGAACCAGGGTATGATGATCAACCTTATGCGATTTTAAGTGATGCTTTTGGCTCACTGCTTAATCCAAATGGAGAACTCGTATTTGACAATAATCTACTGCACGTGTCCAGATATGGAATATTGTATGGTCCTTATGAAAAGTCCGACATTATACGTAATCTGTCAGAAAATGAAAAACTTCCTTCTTTGTGTAAATCCAGAGGGTTATATGAGACGTTGTCTAATGATAAATTCTACAAAGTGGATGGATATGAAGGGATTTATCTATATGATACATTTGGTGTTATAGATGAAGAAAATGTCAGTGGTATCTTTACGCGTTCTAATGATGGACCTTATACGGGAGGGCTTCAGCGTATAGCAATAACTTCAACTTCAGAAGAAGTCGTATTCCGGTGGAAGCAAGATAATGGGTTATGGAGGGAGAATTGGAGTGCAAAATTTACAATCCCGGAATCTGGTCACCAAAAACAGAAATTTTCTAGTGGAAAACACTGCAATGATACAAAGATATATCATCAGGATTATGGTATTGCTACAGACACAGGCCTTAAGACAAAGACAATGAAAAAACGGGCTCTTGGATATTGGGACAAAATAAAAGGAGATATGGAAGCTGGAATTATTGAACTTTCTGTTTTTGAATCACTACCTTCAAGTTTGACAGCTTCTCAGGGAGACATCTGTACTATTAAATTTGGCAACAAATCATATACTGTAAAAAACTATGGTGTTGGGAATCATAATTTAGCATACTATCAGCAAACTCTTACGTGGGCTACGGTGGAGAAAGCTGTCGCTGAATATAATGTTGACGCTGTAAGATATATAGATTACTTGACCAAACAAGCAATCACATTTTTCCCTAATCTTTTTGTTAAAAAGAATACCAATAAAATTGAGATGAACTTCAGGGTTCCTTTTGGTGGTTATTCTCAAGGCCCTGGCTATTCTGATGCCAAGTTCTATGTAATACATCAAAAAATATTTGGGCTTACAGTTCGAGACAATGAAATTCGAGGAACTGAAATCAACTATAACTATTAATAAACCATGAAATTATCTTTATCATTGTGTTGTGTGGCCATGCTTGTTGGTATGGTTATTTCTTCCGCACAGAGTAACAAAAATCCAAGCTTCACACGGGGATTTGCAGGAAACGTTGAGGCTGGAGTTCTTTTCAATGAGGGTTTTGCCGGAGAATATGTGAACGTGTCATCGGGGTACAATATTCTTCCCGGGTTGTTCGCCGGGGTGGGAATCGGGATAAAGAACCAGAAATTCCACTCTCTTTCGGATGTTAATTCCTTTTTGGTACCGACCTTTATCCAGTTGAGGTACAGTTTTTTGAACAAAACCGTGAGCCCGTTCATTGATTTGAAGGGTGGCTTGATATCTGATTATTCAAGTTCTATGAAAGATATGCCGCGTGGGTTCCCTGATTCCGGATGCGGCCATTTCTTCAGGGTAGGAATCGGAGTTGACTATAAGAGGTATTCGATCTACGTCGGTGACGACTGGTCGCAGATTTCGTATTCAGATAGCGCCCTAAGCAATTATGCATGGGTTTTCGGCATCGGGTACAGATTCTAACGGAAATATCTTGTGGTGGGTAACTGACTGATTAATAGTTAATAAAGCAATCGTCTTCAGGTGTAACTAGCTGAAGACGATTGCTTTTATTGTTGATTATCAGGTGGTTGGCTGCCACGGTGCTTTGGTGGAGGTCACTTCGACAGGCCTTACTTCTCGTACGGGGTGTAGACTCCGAACTCGGCGAGGGAGAGGAGGCCGGTCCATTTGGTGAAACGGACGCGGACGGCGTCGGCGTAGACTTTGTCGAAACGGTGCACCTTCACGCGGCTTTGAGTCGGTGCGGTCCCGCTGAAGACTGTGTGCCAGGTGCCTTTGTGGAGATATTCAATGACATATTCCTGCATCACGCCAGCCTTTGGTTCGGTCATCACTACCATGTCTATCAGGCTGCCGGGGTCGAGCTCGACTTTCCAGAACGGCTCCTTGACTTCGGGGCTGGAGACCCAGCAGGTGCGGAAGTTGTCGTCGTTGGCGAAGTCCATGATGTCCATGTCGTCGGACCAGGATGAGTCGCACGGCTTGCCGATGGCGATGTTGATGTCGGTGATCGGCTCCATTGTCTCGGCCACGTCCACGATGTGGCCGGTGTTCTTCCAAATCTTGCCTATGCGCTTCAACGCGTCGATGCAATTCTGATCCATCAGGCCGTCACGGTTCGGGGCGGAGTTCAGGATGTAGGTGCAGTAGGCGTTGTTGTACGGGATGATGTTCTCGGCCACGATCTTGTCAACATCCTTCAGGGGCGAGCCCGGGAACTCGGTCTTCCAGAACCAGGTCTTCTGCAAAGGGTAGCAGGCCATCGCCGGGAGCTGGTTGGTCTCCGGGGAGATCTTCTGGCCGGCGCCCTGCTCGTAGCAGCGGATGTCGGAGTAGAACAGAGCCTCGGAAGGGTATTTCGCCCCGTTCAGATCCATCACCAGGCAGTTTGGCTGGATGCTCTTGATGAGGTGATAAAACTCAGGGAATGAGACATCTGAATATGAAATCCTGCCCCACGGGGCATCCCACCCGTCGAACATTATGGTGTTGACGGGACCATATTCAGTCAGAAGCTCGCGGACCTGGCTTTTTAGGAGGTTGATCTTCTCCGGAGTGTACGGCAGGGTCGGGCGGATGCGGTGATGGGTGTCAAGGATCGAGAAGTGGAACATTATCTGCATTCCGGCCTTCCGGACGGAATTGACCAGTTCCCGCAGGACATCCCGGTGCAGAGGCGAACTCATCACGCTGTAGTCCGTGGTCTTTGTGTCCCAGAGGCAGAATCCGCTGTGGTGCTTGACCGAGACGCAGATGAATTTCATCCCTGCGCTTTGGGCGGCCTTGACCCATTGGTCGGTGTCCAGTTTGACCGGATTGAACACTTCGGGGCTGAGGTCGGGATCGGTCCAGTCGGCTGTCTGGTAGGTCGGGAGGCCGAAGTGAACGAACATTCCGAGCCTCAGGTCCACGAACTCCTGCTGGAGTTGGTGGAGGCTTTTTTCCTGCGCCGCCATCATCATCGGAACGGCCAGCAGGGCCAATAGGGTTGAGATGTACTTTTTCATAGTCGCTAAGTTACGAAAGATTTTTTGTAACTTTATGCCGACAAAAGAGATTATCCTTTGCCGCGAATTATTTTAGAATTACTTAAAAGAACATTGATAATGGATTCAAAAGAAAGAATTGCCAAGGCCTTGACTGTCGCCACCGACACGAAGGTGTTTGAGATGGGCTGCGGAGTCAGCTCACAGGCTCCTGAGGAGTTCAAGAAATGGTTCCCTGAAAGCAAGGTCGCCGTTGTGGTGGCAGACCTTAACACTTGGAAGGTTCTTGGCCAGAAGGTGTACGAAATGTTTGTGACCGCCGGAGTCCACACAGAGAAATATGTCATCGAGAGGAAGGAATTCCACGCGGACTGGAGGTATGTAGACATGGTTGACCACATCATCGCGGGCGATTTCTCTGCCGCCAAGGCCATCGAGAATGACCCTGAATATGTGGAACCGGATGCGGAGAAGGCGTTCAGACCGTCTTCCGAGGCTGAATATGTCACCGTTTCCGTGGGTTCAGGAGTCATCAACGACCTCTGCAAACTTGCCTCGCACCACTACGGCCAGTCTTATCTGACATTGCCGACGGCGGCTTCCGTGGACGGTTTCTCGTCGTTTGGCGCATCGATTTCCTATCACAACTCCAAGCAGACATTCTCCTGCCCGGCTCCCAAGGTCATCATCGCCGACATCGACGTGATCGCCTCCGCCCCGAAGGCCATGACTGCCGCGGGGTACGCTGATCTGGCCGCCAAGGTTCCCGCCGGAGCCGAGTGGATGATCGCCGACCTTATGGGTACTGAGCCGATCAAGCCGGATGCCTGGCATGTTCTTCAGGATTGTCTGGATGATCTGCTGGCCGATCCAGATGGCGTGGCAAGAGGCGACAAGAAGGCCGTGGCGGATTTGTTCGAGGGCTTGACACTCAGCGGCATAGCCATGCAGGCCGCGCAGTCCAGCCGCCCGGCTTCCTGCTGCGACCACCTTTTCAGCCATATTCTTGACATGACCCACCACCGCTTCAACGGCAGACTCCAGTCGCACGGAGCCCAGGTTGCGATCGGCACGCTGACAATGTGCGCCGTGTTCGACGAACTGTTCAAGATGGATCTGACGAAGATCGATGTGGACGCCTGCGTGAAGGCATGGCCTACGCTTGAGCAGGAGCAGAAGAGGGCGCTTGAAATCTTCAAGGATTTCCCTGCGCCGGAGCTTGGCTACACCGAGATCACCAAGAAATATGACGACGCCGAGACCGTCCGCGTCCAGCTGACGAGGATCAAGGAGAACTGGCCGGAGTTCAAGAAGAAACTTCAGGGGCAGGTATATTCATTCTCCAGGATGCAGGATCTGCTGAGGAAGGCCGGCGCGCCGTACGATCCGTCGATGATCGGCGTGACCCGCGGGATGCTTAGGAATATGTTCCCGAAGGTACAGTTGATGCGTTTCCGCTTCAATGTGCTGGATCTCGCCAAGAGGGGAATGTTCTATGATCAGCTGGTTGATGCTGTTTTCGCTCCCGGAGCCGCATGGGATTTGACGAAGGAAGTAATGAGATAGGTTACTTATGACAGTACGTGGAACGGGTGTCCGAGGCTTTGCGAAAGGCCGTGCGTTCGTGGTCAGAGACTGCGGGCAGAGGAATCCGTTCGAGGACATACCGCCCGGCAGCGTCCTTGTCGCCGAGCGGTTGTCGCTGTCAGACTCCACACTGATAGATTTCCGAAATGTCGTCGGGCTTGCCGTCTGCGAGGAGGATGCCGACGGTCAGGTTTGTGTGTTGGCCAAGGGAATCGGTATCCCCGCCATCGTCGGTCTGGCCGGCTTCGTTCAGGAGGTCGTGACCGGTGACCGCCTCCTGATCTGGAACCTTGACGTGATGGTCAATCCTGATCTCGACACCGTTATCGCCTACGAGAAGGCCCGTTCCGAAGCCGATGCCCAGCTCAGCCTCAACCTTCCGTATTCGACGTATTTTTAAGGCCTTGGAGGTTGTTTTTTAGATTATTAACGGTTTAACACAACCGTTTGAAGAATAAACATTTAACGGAGTATCTGAAAAGTAATGGTAACGACTTGGCAACCGTACGATTTTCAGCGTTTTGCTATGTTTTACTGTCAAATAACTCTTTATGCAAAAGTAGTCAAAATCCTTGAACAGGCAAAGAGATTAACTCCTTTTAGTCGTAATTGGTTCTATTTAGTCGTAAATAGTCGTAATTCTCTTGGTTTAGTCAAAAACACAGGTATAACAACTACTCCATATACCATATTCGGCCTTTCAAAATGATTATACCAACTTCTTTCATTTCTACAAGAATATTTCCGACCATTCGTTCCTGTTGTTCAATAGTCTTGGTTTTAGGAAGCACATCTTTGAGATAATCAAATATAGCATCGCGTTTGGCTCCAGCTGAACCAGCATTTTGAAGATACTGCAAAATCATTTGTTGGAGTTTTGCTTTATCCAAACCTCTGTTGCGGGTATAATCCGGCAACTGCTTTGTTTTTTTAGCAAGATCCAATGATATGCTATACTCGGATGTATCCCCCTCTAATAGTCCTCTGTTCAATAAAGCGAGTACATTCTCCTCGGAAATGCGATGTCCTTTCTGCACCGCATCCAAAAGGATACAATCTTCTAATGTCAATGTATCGTTATCCTTGAGCAACTGAGTATATTTTTCATTGATGGTATTTCCATATATCGTTACGCCAACCTCTTTGTTCAACATGTCAATTTCATAGTCAGGCATCGGGAAATGACGACGCCTTTGCTCGTTGAACATCTTCTTGATACCACGACTTACGGTGTCTATCATATTGAAGTTTACCATTGCACGGCAAAGACATTCATTTCGGAAATGCCGTTGCGGACCTTTGGTCTCCAATGCCTTTTGCAAAGTGCCTGGAATGAAACTACCTCCGTTGGCATAATACAGCCATCCGGGATTCTCCACAAAACTGATGCGTTGCTGTAATGTATAATCCTGATGAGCGATTGCATTGTGCAGTGCCTCACGAATGGTGTAGTCATCGTATTGCTTCATTGTCTCAGGAAACAATGTTCCTCCGGGCAATTCTCTCATTGTAAGATTGTGTATCTTACTCAATATCTTATCAACAGTAAGGATAAACGGGACAGTAAAATGCTCGTAATCTACAACATCCTGATGCTCATCTCGCAAAGTCCAAGTAACCTCAACAACAGCTGGACGGAGTTTAAATGCAGAAACAGTTTTCCCCAACAGAATAATAGCGGCACGAGTCAACTTACCGTCTACCATGATTCCACTATTGGAAAGGAAATCCTCTACCGTCCAAGCATCAATTTCTTCCGCAGGTATATTGGAAGAATGCACTTTTTTGAACATAATACGAGCTTTTGCTATAGCCAATTCATCCAAGTCTGCAATTGTCGCGTTTGGAACAATTTCAGCGGACCAATCTTTAGCTGCAAAGACAGGCTCTTCGAGAATAGCAGCAAGTCGCTCCGGTGTCATCTCCACCAAAGAATCTTCAATGCGCTGCCATGCTTTTTTATGGGCATATACCGGTCGTCGTGGCAAATGCTTTGGAATATGGATTATCCACACTGTTTTATGCGTATCCTCGGTAGTGTATTCATCAATACTCAATCCTTCTGAAGAAAGATTGGTACAATGCTCTATCAGTTTCCATGCTGCAGATTGGGCATTCAAATTAAACTTGGATAAGTCCGTACCAACAATTTCCAATGTCTTATCCTGCACACCGATAACAAGATGTCCACCCTCCATATTCGCTATGGCCGAAACATACGAAATTACATCATCCTTCTCGTCTCCCGCAAAGGAATTTTTGAGATTCTTCATCTCTTTCCACTCGCAGCGGGCATTCTCTTGCGGAAACTCTCGGAGCAGATATTGTTGAAGTTCTTTTGAAGTCATAACAAAATATGCTCAATCATTATTCATTTCTTTTTCGCTTTTAGTAGCGATCAAATTAGTATCCTTATTTAAGGGTACATTAACCAAATGTGATATATCACCTAGTTGTTGCATCCTTTTTAGAATTTTCTTCTTAATCCATATAGCATTTTCTTCTTCTTTCTGCTCTTTGGTCATTTCTTTATAGTTAACGCGAAACCACATTTCTTCCAGCGCAATCAAAGATAAATCATTCGTTGTTTTTTTAGAGACAAATCTATATGGTTCATAATTAGAAAAAGAACTATTTCCCATTGTTGCTGATATTACAAACATAGGGTACAATTCTGTAAAATTTGGTGTTTCAATATCAGTAATCTTGCTTGCAAAACGCTCAAATGCGAGTTTTAATGGCTCTTGAAGAGTAATCGAATGATGACTCAATTCAAAACCCGCAAGAAGCATTTGATAAATACCATATTTTGAAAAATTTTTAAACAAAGCAAATTTTGGATCGGATGTATTAATTAATTCCAATGCTATATCGCATGCTAATTTTGATGTTAAACATACGCCATCTATACGATTCTTAACAGGCGTACTATACAAGGATTGCATTAATCTTCCAATACCTGTCATAACGTTAAATTGAGAAATAATTCCTTTGGTATTTCGACAAACACTTATTATCTCATCTAACAACATCGGTGCATCCTTTGAAAAGCCAGCATAAAATATAGCAACATTCTGCCACCATAATTTATGAAATTCTTTCACAAAAATACTCCTTTCAGCTTGCCTGTGATGGTATAACTCGTAAGCTGTTAAATATTCTTGAAATGACAAATGCTTGAATTGTAACTCTGCGCGTTCATTATATATAAGCAAGGCATTGTTATTAATTATATCATTTAAGAGTTCCTCAATATTTACATTGTACTGTCCTCTGTCTTGTAAGTACGAACTTATAATTCGCAAAGCATCATCTTTAGCAATCGAAACAAGCTTCTTAATATGCATTTCTTTTGCTAAATTTGCTAATAACCTGTGTTTAATATCTGTTTCTATTATATCTATTGTACTCTTGAACTCAAATTTTTTCAGTAACAAATCTATGAATATTGAATACAAATCAGTGATTGTAGATGGTATTTCTAAATGTTTCTCATCAAATATTACCGTAATTAGAGCTAACGTCATCGGCGTTTGTGGTAATTTATCCCAAAGCCCCGAATCTTGCAATGATTTTATTAATCGTTTTGATAAAATTTCATTGCCGGAAAAGTAAGTTTGGATATATTGTGTCATTTGACGTCGATTTATTCCATCGATTTCAAGTGAACGAAATCCCTTATCGGTACAGCATTGATATAAAAAATCACTTGGGCGAGATGTGCAAATAAGTTTTATAGATGGATACTGTTCTGAGAAAGATTGGATACAATCAAAAGCCAATTCCTTTTCTGTATTAGAAGCAATCTCATCTAAAGCGTCAATAAATATGACACATTTATTTCCCCTTAAGATGGAATTGGCATCAATCATCAAATCATTATATAGTTCATTCGAAAAATATTCATGAATTGTCTTTTCAATAGAAAAATTATTACGTTTTATCTGATTAAAACTAATTATAATAGGATAAAGCTCATAGTCATTTCTTAAACTATTTTGTTCAACTATTTGTTTCGAAAGCTGACGAAATAATGTGCTTTTCCCGCTACCAGATTCACCTATAATAAAAACACTTTTATTACTTTGCAAAACTGACGCTGTTTTTCGTTGTTTGTAAATTATTTGTCCATTTTCATTTTCCTCTTTTTCAAGCAAAGTTGGCTCTACAAATAAATTTACAAGTTTTTTGATTTTAGAATCAGATAGCCCCAATCTTTTAGAAAAGTCATCCTGTTCTATTGATGTTAGAAATTTTTCTACATATTCTTTGTATATTGGAGAACCATTTTGCCAATATTTTGGATACTTATTGTCAATAAGTAAAATAAGTTTCTCATCATCCCAAAAATCCACATTGGCTCTATCTACATCAGGATTAGATAGAATTTTCTCCTTTGCACCACTTGAGAAATGCTCATTTGTAACAACTTTAACCTTATTAATGCGTACACGTTCCGATGTCGTATTTAGGGATTTATATTCATACTTAAAGCAGTCCTTGATTTGTGATTCTATTTCATTAATTTGCGAAGAGGTTCCACTAATTGTTCCTTTTTTCACGACAAATGCATACCAATCTTTTTTATCTTCTAATTGATCATATAAAGAACATACTAAGTCTTTACCATTTTCTGGCATATTACCTTTTTCATGGGTTATTGCAACGTCTTTAAAGCCCAATTTGGGCAAGATTTCTGCCAATAAACTATGAATATCTACTTCTCTTTTTATATCGTGTAAGTAATACAATTTATCTTGCTTATTTTTAGTTGCCATGGCTATATATTATATTTAACAGTTATTATTTTCCTCCTTTAATACGATTACAGTTTCTGCAAAGCATTTGGCAGTTTTCTGAGACAGTTGTACCACCCTCTTTCCAAGGTGTAATATGATCTGCTTCCATTTCTTCCAACTCGAAATGTTTGCCACAATGGACACAGATACCATGTTGTCTTTCATAGGCTTCTCGCTTTTGCTTGTTGTCAAAAGTGCGGAAGCTAAGGTCGCGTAAATCTCCGCTCAATACATAACGGTAGATACCTGACTTCTTCATTATCTCATCGTCTTCCATCAAGTCATGAATTTGTTTTTCAAGAACTTCCGTATCGTATACTCCTTCACCAAATTCGTCAAACATAGCTCCCCAATCAAGCCCTTTCATTTCTTTGCGATATTTTTTGAATGTAGAACGCACCCATGTAATGATAGATACAAAATGAGCCCATAGTTTGTTGGCATTCGGGTCAAATTGATGTTGCGCCATATAATCATCCACTTTGGTAATTCCGTCATGGCGTGCTGCCCATTTGAGGATTGTTGAAAGATACGCTTGTTCAATGGCACTGCCGTTTAATAAGTCTGCACCAAGTTTGTATGCCGGACAGCCATTCTTTGAGAAATGGCGGCGAGCATCTGTTACAAACGGACCAGTATAAACCGCATTCAGAAGTTCTTGGTCTAGCAACTTCTCCCCTGCAATGTTGATTACCCTGAACCAGTCCAGTTTCTCTTTATCCGTCCCCTCGCAGAAGTACACGGTCAATTCATAATTCAAAAACTTCTCTTTCTCATCGTTAGTTAGTGTCGAGAAATAAAGAGTGCCGCGGTCGGGGTCTTCTATGTTGAAGCCATGGGTAAAGAATTCGCAGATTGACAGTGTGCGCTGCTGTCCGTCAATCATTTCAAAATTGCCGTTTTCGCCCACACTCCAATACATGATGTTGAGCGGAAATCCTTTCAAGATAGTATCAACAACTGCCTGCTGTTGCTTTACATCGTACCGGAATTCCCTCTGATACGGAGGGCGAATATCCAACTTGCCACCATATCCTTTAACACCTGTATCAGTATCGTTGCTATAACCGTCTATAAGGTCTGCAATCTTTATAGATTTCAGTTCTATCTTCATAATGATTACTTATTTATTCTTCGAATTAATATTCTTGCATAACACCCAATTAGTTTGCCGTTACTATCACGATAACATAATTTCCCTCTTCTAAAGCTCTTGTCTTCATTGAAAAGAGCTTCGCATTGAGATTGGGTTAGATTTGCACTTACTCCGCATTCGACTCCTAATTCTCCACCATTACCAATTCCAATAATTTCAAATTGTTCAGGATTGTATTTGTCCATAAATGTAATAGGAACTCCCATTATGCCGTCATAATCTGCTGGAATAAAATCGGTTTTAGATACTTCAATGGCATCATAATTTATGTAATGAGGATACAACTCTTGGGAATAATTTTTATAAAGGATCAGATTCTCATGACGTTTCTTTATATCCAAGTTAGTAAACCAGCAAATATTTCCCATTGAACGCCATTTTTGCCCATTTTCATCAACCCAAAAACGTGTAGACTTCTCTTCATAATAGTTAGGTACTTTAAATGCTGCATATGAAAGCGATGAGCCAAGCCACATTTTATTATTCTGTATAAGTGGAAATATTTCTTTGTAAGTGATGGCATTTTGGTTCCCCAAAATCAGAAACTTTTTATCATACTCGATAAGCTGCGCAAGATATTCACGGAATAGGGAAAATGGCGGATTGGTAACAACTATATCGGCTTCCTTTAGCAGCTCAATGCATTCTTTACTGCGAAAATCACCGTCTCCTTTCAATGGATGTACTCCAATTTCGTCAGCAGTAGGTATGTGATCTCCGTTCTTATCGCCTTCATACACTAGATATACGGCTTGTTCACTCTCATTTTGACTGAACAAGTCCATATTTTGGTTCTTATAACATGTAGTCATCAGTTTCTTCAAACCAAGAAATTCAAAATTATAAGCAAAATAGGTAAAGAAATTACTGATTCGTGGGTCATCACAATTGCACAAAACTGTTTTACCACGAAAATGCTCGCGGTAATGTTTTAATTCATTATTAATATCTTCGAGTTGAGTATAAAACTCATCTTTCTTCGCCTCTTTTGCTTTATCTATATTTCTTTTTGCCATAGTTTAATTCTTATTTATCAATTCTTGTATATCAACCTCTAATAGATTAGCCACTTTAACAAGGGTAGCTAAATCCGGTTGAGACACGTTAGAACACCATTTAGAAACAGTTGATGGATTCTTATCTAATTGTTCCGCCAGCCATTTACCTGTTTTCTTTTTCTCGACTAAAACTATTTTGAGCCTATTTATATCTTCCATATCAATCACTATATTGAACTAAGTGCAAAGTTAATGATTTTATTTGATCCAATGGTCTAATATAAACTACTTTTTATTCGACTATTTTCCTGACTTTGGAGGGAAAGATTTTGGCAAGTAGTTTTGGGGCACCCGAAATATTTCGGGTGCCCCAAAACACAACTTGCTATGTTCGCTTGAACATAAAATTCAAGCATTGAAATCACGACTAAAAATAGAAGAATTTTCTTTGATAAGATACTTGCTTGATAGTGGTCATATTATCTGATGCTTCCAACAAACAATGGTCGGTTGGTTGGTTTGTCTACTTGTTGGTTAGTGTCATTGTCGGTTGGTCACAAATTTATCAAGATAATAAAATGGCCAACAGAAGTACAAAAATAAGCAGCACACTGCTTTGGGAAAAAGCACGATATTCCAACAAAGCGAAAACGGTATTTCCCAAACGCCAACAAGAGAAAAAGATTATTTTCTGGAGGGAGTGCAGTTTCCCGTTTGCCACCATTTTCTGTTGTACTATAAAAATGGCGTTTCTATATCTTGGATGAAACTTGAATAGTCCACACTAACCTATTTAACGAGAGTTCGACGAATTACAACTAAAAGAGTGACAATTGAATAACTCCATTCTCATACGGCGAGACGCGTTCCACATCAATCATCGGCTTTTTCGGGAATAACGAGTAGGCTGCCAGGCCTGCCATCAGGTTGACCGTAAAGCCAACGACGGACCGGTGTCTGGAGTGCTCAATCTGAGCCATGTTTTTCAGTTCGTCGTTGATGGTCTCAATGAGCGCTCTCTTCCGGAGGAGAATGCGGTCTCCAATGGTCATGATTTGTCCCTTCATGTTACTCTTCAGCTTTGTAATCAATTGAATACCATCAATAAAAAGCCTGGAAAAGAGTTCTTTGCAAATGTATCCCTTGTCTCCGACAAGTCTACCGAAGATCCGCTCAATGAAGGACTTGTTCCGGAGCGGCTCCCTGTCATCTACATTGCCAGGCGTGACCATGAAGCTCAGGAGGTCTCCCTTTTCGTTGCAAATGAGGTGCAGTTTGAAGCCATAGAACCATCCCATCGAGCACTGGCCTCGCTGGGCAAGTCCCTTGAAAACCTTGTGGAGATGGATGCGTTGGTTCTTGCAGA